>Ga0209572_1000179_pt1 | contig 133290 bp, 106 predicted proteins | sample EBPBio232012_DNA_FD_185867 | JGI IMG/M metagenome (GOLD analysis project Ga0209572, IMG submission 185867) | Wastewater treatment Type I Accumulibacter community from EBPR Bioreactor in Madison, WI, USA - Reactor 1_1/23/2012_ DNA (SPAdes)... | ecosystem: Engineered > Bioreactor > EBPR >...
GTTCTATCATTTGGGCTATCTGGTGCCGTTCTTCTTGTGTCGTAGCCTTCATCAAATGCCAATTTTTAGCATTCAAGTACTACGACTTTTTGAAACTCATGATACTATGACTTAATGAAACTCGGCAGGACTCAGGACTCAGGACTATTAACCCTAGATTCTGGACGTTCACTTGTTCTATCACATGAGGTACCCCTTCCAACTCCTGCACCCTGCCATCCGGTATCAGTTGAGCCACGTGTACGCATTCTTTCTGTGTCACCACCTGATCGGCTGTGCCGCGGCCAATGACAACCGGGCAATGGATTTCGGGGTAGGCATGATCGGGAATACCTTTTCCGGCGCCTAAATCGTGCAAAAAATCGGCCGTTTGGCGGCACAACAATTTCCAGTCGAGCGGCGCATGCACGCGTGCCAGGTGCTCGGCCATTTGAGGGGCTTTCAGGGCAATTTTTTCTGCATCAAACATGCGTTGCATACCAGCCGCCGTTTCGGGTGTCCAGGCGAGTTTGGTGCCCAGCGTCGTCACAGCCTGTACGCGTTCGGGGTGTTTCCAGGCAAACCACAAGGCTGCATAACCGCCCATTGAATAGCCGAAAAAACCGACTTTGTCCATCTTTTTTTCATCCAAAAAACGCAACAAGGCTTCTTCAAACATTTCCATGGTAAAAGGCCCCGGCGCCGGAATACCGCCATGCCCTGGCAGGTTCAAACAATGGGTCGGCCGGTGATCCGAAAACAAGGATTCGATGCCCGCCATTTGTTCGGCACTCCCCAGCGCGCCATGCAGCAGAATCAATGGTGTTGTCATGGGTTGTAATTGATTTTGGCAGCGCTAACATACAAAAATCCATAACTTCGTGGCCCCTCTCACCCTCTCACCCTCTCACCCTCTCACTCTCTCACTCTCTCACCCTCTCACTCTCTCACTCTCTCACTCTCTCACTCTCTGATTATGCTCGTTCACCTCGTCGATCTCCACCAGCGCCGCATATACCCGGCCGAAATTACCATCGAAGGCGGTAAAATCCGGCAAATCCGGGAAGTGCAGGAAGCACCTGCCAACACAGGCTATGTGTTGCCCGGTTTTGTGGATGCACACGTCCACATTGAAAGCAGCATGTTGCCGCCCGCAGAATTTGCGCGTATGGCGGTGGTACACGGCACGGTGGCTACCGTATCGGACCCGCATGAAATTGCCAATGTGCTGGGCGCTGAAGGGGTGATGTATATGCTGAAAGATGCTGCGCGGGTGCCACTGAAATATTGTTTCGGTGCGCCTTCCTGTGTGCCCGCAACCGGTTTTGAAACGGCGGGCGCGGCGATGGATGCCGCAGCGGTAGAGGAATTGCTGAAAAACCCGGAAATCGGCTATTTATCGGAAATGATGAATTTCCCCGGCGTGCTGTTCAACGACGCGGAGGTGATGGCCAAAATCGCTGCTGCCAAAAGGCTCGGCAAGCCGGTCGACGGACACGCTCCCGGCCTGCGTGGCGACGATGCGCAGCGGTATTTTGCCGCAGGCATCAGCACCGACCACGAGTGTTTTACCTATGAAGAAGGGCGGGAAAAAGCGCAGTTGGGGGTGAAAATTCTGATCCGGGAGGGGAGCGCTGCGCGCAATTTTGAAGCGTTGTGGCCGCTGCTGAAAGAATTTCCCGAACAAATCATGTTTTGCAGCGACGACAAACACCCCGACGACCTGGTGCGGGGCCATATCAACGAACTCGCTGCACGGGCCATTGCACACGGCTGCGACGTGTTCGATACGCTGCGCGCCGCCTGCATCAACCCCGTGCTGCACTATGGCCTGTCGGTCGGACTGCTTCGCGAAGGTGATCCTGCCGATTTTATCCGGGTGGCTGACCTGCAACATTTCAAGGTGCTGGAAACCTGGATCGACGGCGTGCCCGTATCGGAAGGTGAAAAAAGCCTGCTGCCCCGCCTGACTTCGGATGCGCCCAACCAGTTTACAGCGCATCCCAAAAAGGCTGCCGACTTTGTTGTCCCGGCCGACGGTCAGGCGAGCGAATTCAGGGTCATCGAAGCACTGGACGGGCAGATTGTTACTGGCGCCGCGGTAGAGCCGCTTCGCGTGGCCGAGGGGCAGGTATGGGCCGCTCCCGAGCGTGATATTTTGAAAATTACGGTCGTCAATCGTTACACGCCCGATGCGCGACCTGCCATGGGCTTTGTGCGCGGTTTCGGCCTGACAGGCGGCGCTTTGGCCAGCAGCGTGGCGCACGACTCCCACAATATTGTAGCCGTGGGTACCAGCGACGAGGCCATTTGTGCGGCCGTGAATGCCGTGATCGAGGCAAAAGGCGGCATCAGCGCGGCCGACAGCCAGGGCAACAGCCGCGTACTGGCACTGCCCATTGCAGGGCTGATGAGCCAGGCCGACGGCTACCAACTGGCGCAGGAATATTCGGAACTGGATGCCTGGACCAAGTCGGAACTGGGCTGCCGCCTACGCGCGCCGTTTATGGTGCTGTCGTTTCTGGCACTGCCCGTTATTCCAAAATTGAAAATGACAGACCTGGGCCTGTTCGACGTCGAACGGTTCGGGTTTGTGGAAGTGGGAGCGCTGCCGGTAGAAAAATAGGCCACTACCCGACATCTTTTCCCGGTTCATCTTGTTCTGGAAAACAGTATTTTTGCATCGTTCATTGATCCGGATGGTAGGTCCGGATTTTTTATGCTGCGCATTGGAACTTAAAGGCAAACTTCTTTCCGGCCTGGCCGGCATTTTCATCTTCGACCTGCTGGGGATTCCCTTCGGCGGGTTGTTCGGCTTTCTCACGGGCTCCATACTTGGGCATTACCTGTTCGACCGGCCAAGGGAGGATGCTTCGGAAAGCGAATTTAAAGCCTATCAGCGCAGACAGGGCGCTTTTTTCTTCCACGTATTCAGGCTGTGCGCCAAAATGGCCAAATCGGATGCCCCGATCAACCGACAGGAGGTGTCGCACATGGAATACCTGATGCGCAACCAGTTTCGCATGAACGAACGGGGCCGCGCACAGGCCATCAAAATCTGGAAGGCTGCCAAAGATTCTACCGATTCATTTGACCAGTATGCCCGGGATTTTTACGAGGATTTTGGCCGCGAACGCCACCATGTGCTCAATATGATCGATTTGCTGTTTGCCATGGCCGCCTGCGATGGGGGCCTGCATCCGTGCGAGGAAACGCTGCTGCTGCGTGCAGGCGGCATTTTCCATATCAGCCGCATGCAGTACGACCGCATCAAAAGCCGGTATTACCACAGCAAATCGACCGCCCAGCAGCAGCGCTGGACACCACTCGATCCGCACTATGCCATTCTGGGCGCTCAACCCGCCGATACGCTGGAAGTGATCAAAAAGAAATACCGCGCCCTGGCCGTACAATGGCACCCCGACAAAATGGCCGCCAAAGGCGCTTCGCCCGAAGCGCTGCGCCATGCCAAGGAGAAATTCCAGCAGATCAATGAGGCGTACGAGAAGATTATTGAGGTGCGGTCGAATTAGGGTGGGGGATCGGCTCATTTGATTTGACCACTACTTAATTGTCAGGCTAAGGTTTTGACCGCTGAATCTGTATTTTACACCGCTGAATACGTTCGATGGATCGGCTAATACGTCCGACATCCAAACGAATACGTCGCACACCTATCTGAATACATGGGTGCACGTATTCGTTTGTGTCAGGAACGTGTTTAGATAGGTGGCGGACGTATTTAGATCGTGGTAAAACGTATTGGGATAGGTTTGTCACGTATTTGTTTGTGAGTGGGACGTATTAGTTGGTTTTCTGAACCTGGAAGGTTGTATGAATCAAGGGGTGGGGGCACATACATTTTTGTTGTTCCGCAGCGCTGGATGGTTTGGAGACCTGAAGAGGTATGCTATATTTACATTGTTAACCTCCTGTCTTTGAACCTGATGTTTTCCTTTTATTAGCCGAAGAAACAATTGCATCAAACCTACCATTATACCCAATATTAAAAGACGACAATGAAACGACTCATTCTGACAATATTTATTTTGACATTTATCTTTTCTAAATCATTTGGGCAGTACGGATCAAGAGTAGAAAAAAAAGGATTTTATGCAGGACTAAGTTTTGGAACCTGGTTTCCTGATCACAAGAATAAAGTATTGGGAAATCCTTTATTGCTGGGCTTTTTAGTAGACTTTAAAGGCGAACAAAATGCTTTGGGTTTAACGTTCGACTTAATAGGATGGCCTCATCATAACACGATAGAACCAATTAATATAAAGTTTGGTGACAGTGTTTTGACAAGAAATGAGTTTTTTGGAGTACACTTGACATTGGATTATGCACGCGAATTGTGGAGCAGTGACAGGCTTGTGTTTGAAGGAATTTGCGGAATTGGATATGGCAGACTTTCATATTACAATCCAGACAAAGACACGGACATTGGAAAATCAAGTTTTATTTTTAACCCAGGATTAAGTTTAAGGTATTTAATCAGTCGAAAAATGTTTTTACAAATTAAAACACAGTATTGTATTGCAAATTACAGTCTTAATGACAACATAAGCACAGACTTAAAGGGAAACTATTTGACGACAAAACTAATCATCGGAAGCAGATGACAGAGAGAAAAACTGGGCATAACAGCACCTTTTGGTAGTGTTCAGATTTCTGTGTCAGGTCTATTTTTTTGACCTTAAAACCGACCATCAAATGTCCAAGCGAGCCGAAGTTTACGGAGGCGTAGCAGGACTTTGATGGTCGGTTTTAAGGTTTATGGTCGAAGGTGTGGTCGTATTCGGTCTCCTTAACAACTACTCACGTGAACTAAAATTTCCATCGCTACCTGGTAGTTAGCGAGGACGCCAACTGCGGCCACCGACCAAGGGCAGTCGAATGAAGTTAGCCTCAGATCATATCTTTTACTGACGCCCGTCATAGCAATCTGCCTTCTTTTTGGTTGATTTTTGCAGTGTTGAAACAACACAGCATTCTTCCAATTACATAAAAAAGGAGGTAATTATGTCACTCGTTAAATGGAATTCGGATAGCGATGTTTTCCCGTCCTTTTCAAGATGGATGGACGATTTTTTTGACCCTCGCGACAACTGGTTTATGCCCATGAAAGGCGCCAACCTTCCTGCGGTGAATGTCAAGGAATTGAAAGATGCTTTCAAACTTGAATTGGCCGTGCCAGGGTTCAAAAAAGAAGATTTTAACCTGGAAATCAACCAGGGATATCTCACCATTTCAGGCGAAACGAAGGTAGAAAAGGAAGACAAAGACGAAAAAATCACGCGGCAGGAATACCGCTTCAGTTCGTTTACCCGCACGTTTACATTGCCTGAAAATGTACACAGCGATCAGATAGCCGCTGAATATGCCGACGGCATTCTGAAAATCACGCTTCCCAAAAAAGTCAATGAAGTAAAACCTGCAAAACAGATAAGCGTAAAGTAAAAGGAGTTTAATAGTTTCATTTTTTTTGGTGGGCCGCTCCAAGTGGGGCGGCCTTTTGATTTAAGATTTAAGATTACATGATTTAAGATTTAAGATTGGATTTTTGATGGAAGATTTTTGATTTAAAAAAATGTACTCGATCAAAAAATCTCCCATCAAAAATCCAATCTTAAATCTTAAATCATGTAATCGGCAATCATAAATCTCAACTCACCCATTCCCGAAAACGCTCCAGATACGCCCGTTCAAGCATTTCCCGGTCATCGGGGTGCGCGATTGCGATCAGGGCCTGAGCGCGCTGGCGCAGGTTTTTGCCAAAGAGGTAGGCAACGCCGAATTCGGTCACCACATAATGCACGTGCGCCCGGGTGCTCACCACGCCTGCGCCGGGTTTGAGTACCGGCACGATGCGCGGCACACCTTTGGCGGTACGGGAAGTGAGGGCAATGATGGGTTTGCCGCCGCGAGAGAGCGCTGCACCGCGCATGAAATCCATCTGGCCGCCCACGCCGGAGTATTGGTACGTACCGATAGAGTCGGCGCATACCTGGCCGGTCAGGTCCACTTCAATGGCGCTGTTGACGGCTACCACGTTGTCGTTGCGGCGAATAATGCCTGCTTCATTGACATAATCGATATCGAGGAATGCAAAAGCCGGATTGTCGTCCACGTAGTCGTACAAGCGGCGGCTTCCCAGGGCAAAAGCAGTCACACTTTTATGCGGGTGAATGGTTTTGTAGCGGTTGGTGACCACGTCTTTTTCCACCAGGTCGATCATGCCATCGGAAAACATCTCTGTGTGTACGCCCAGGTCTTTGTGGTTGTGCAGGCAGCGCAACACAGCGTCCGGAATGGTACCGATACCCAACTGGAGTGTACTGCGATCGTCGATGAGTTCGGCAATGTATCGGCCTATTTCCAGTTCTTCGGGGCGGCCGCCATCGCCGTAATGCACTTCCTGCAGCGGCTCGTCGTGACGGATGATGGCATGAAAACGATCGGTGTGCATGAGGCCGTCGCCGTGGGTGCGCGGCATGAACTTATTCACCTGCGCGATCACGTGGCGGGCGTTGTTAACCGCCGAGCGGGCGATATCCACCGATGGGCCGAGCGAGCAATACCCATGGCGATCGGGTTCTGATACCTGTACCAGTGCAACATCGATCGGGAGGATTTTGCGCCGGAACAAATCCGGAATTTCACTCAAAAAAACAGGAATATAGTCGGCCCTGCCGTCGCGTACGGCCTCACGAATGCTACCCGACACAAACAGGGAATTGATATGGAAATTCGGATGGTATTGAGGCTTGGCTACTTCCACTTCTCCATACATGCTGATGGAAACCAGTTCCACATCCTGGAGCCGATGGGCTTGTTCGCCCAGTTTTTTTAACAGATAAACAGGGGTGCAGGCGCTCCCGTGTACAAACACACGCTGACCGGAACGAATGGTTTGGAGCGCCTCTTCAGAAGAAACATAGGGTATCATGGTTGGATAGAATTTGACCACAAAAATATGGGGGTGTCAAAACGGCCCAATTGACGCGTGTCACCCATAGTGATGATGCCGGTCAACAGGCATCATTAAGGGGCGAAAATTCGGGATAACTGTGTTTATTCCGTCGAGGTAAACGACTTGAGCGTATCCGGCGCTGCATAAGTGTCTTCCACTTTTCGGTGGAATGCCTCGTACGATTCGACGGGTATTTTGTGCCGGATGGACTGCAGGAACTGCTTGAGTTTCAGGTATTCGCTTTCGGTCAGCACATTGTCTTCCATGAAGGCATTGAACAATTCGAGGAAGTTTTCGCTCACATTTCTGGCAAATTCGATGCGTTTTACCTTGTCTTCAATAAAGGCGAGGAAGTACAATCCTTCCGTATAGCCGAGTTTGCGTTTCAGCACCAGTCCGTCTACCTCATTTTTGATTTCTTCCAGTCGGCGGGCGGCGCCTTCCGCGCTTTCGAGTTGTTTTTCAAAACGATCGTACACATCGCGGGCCTGTTCGCCATAATGCCGGATCAATTGTTCGCGGCGGCGGAATACCCACCAGCCTACCAGTGCGGTGAGCAGGGCGGTAGTGGCCACCATGGTAATTTCCACAAAATAGCCGGTATCGTGCAGGTACTGAATTTGGCGGGCCATAAAATTGGTGCCGGGTTGCAGTCCTTCGTCTTGTATCGTCTGGTCGATGTCGTCAAAATCATCGAGTTCGAGCGGATTATCCGGCTTGAGCGCGTTGAGGTGGTTCAGCACAGTTTGTTTGAGTTCCGTACGGTCGCTGTCGCAAAATAACTCGCGAAGCCCGGTTCCCTGCCCCATTTGGTAGCCATCGCCATACCGCGTCCGCAATAACTGATTGATTTTCAGGAAATAATATAAAAATCGGCGCGTCTCGGCCACATCGCGTACCGCTTTGGCCTGTTCGGGACTGAGGTCAGTTTTTTGTTGCATGAGCCGCATCACGGCCAGCAATTCGAGCGGATTGGGGTCGAGCGTGTATTGTTTCCCGAGGCGTTTAAAATGTTCTTCATTGAACTCCACCTGTGAGCCTGGCCCGAGGTGGGTGATGGAAACGAGGTAGAAATTTTTGGGAAAACGATAGGTCTGTCCTCCGATTTCGGCTTCCGGGTTTTTGCTGCTCAGTGCTTCCCACAGCGCAGGGCCCCAGAAGGTTTCGGGATTGATTTTATCAAAATTGTCGATGACGGCGACAAAAGGAAGGTCGGGTTGGGCTGCGCATTTTTTCCACAGTTGCAGCAGTTCGCCGGGTACGAACTGTCCGTTGTCATTGTCTTGCCCGATGTACTTTTTATGGTATTCCAGGTCGAATGCCGGTGCGCAGTCGATCTGCAACACCCGCGCCGCGTCGCCGGCCACCAGAAGCGACGCTCGTTTGGCCTGTTTGGTAGCCCCGGTACCGGTAACGCCCGACACTACGATGCGGCGTTTGTCGGCGCCTGCGATGGCACGGGTCATTTTTTGAAAAGCCGTCCACTCGATATTCGACAGGCTGGGTTGCGATACCAAATGAAGTGCGGTGGTATCGCCCGACTGAAACTGCCGACGGTGCAGTTGGCAATACAGGTTTTGCAGAGAGTCTGGCACGTCGGCAATCAGCACAGAGGGCATACGCATCAGCCTGCCCGATTCGATCCAAACCGGATCGGGTTGATTGCGACATCCAAGCCACAATAAAAAAAGAATGGCAGCAATGGCGGGCGCTGCGAGGATGCGGGAGGTGTGTAAATTCAAAGGATTAGGTTTTAAAGTCCTGAATCGTAAGTCCTGAGTCCTGAGTCTGTAGAGTACACCTGCTTATGTTTGGCGTCAATTAAAATAAATGCCAAACATAAGCAGGTGTACTCTACAGACTCAGGACTCAGGACTTACGACTCAGGACTTATTTTATTGCTTTAATCTGTTCTTCCAGTTCCAGTTCATCTCCCGGACTGTAGCCCACGTGTTCGAACACCACATTGCCCGAAGCGTCGAGCAGGATGGTATGCGGTACGGAGGTGACATTGGCTGTTTGCTGAAACTCCTTGTTGGCGTCGAGCAGGACACGGTATTCCCAGCCTTTTTCTTCAATCATAGCCGGAATTTTGGCGGCGGTGCGGGCATCGTCTACGCTGATGGCCACGAGTTCCACGCCGTAGTCTTTTTGCCAGTCGGCATAGTAGTCCTTGATGGCATCGAGTTCTTTTTTGCAGGGGGAGCACCAGGTAGCCCAGAAACTGATCACGGTGATTTTACCGCTTTTGCCGAGTTCCTGAACGTTCAGGGATTGGCCTTGCAAGGTTTTTACATTGGCAGAAGGCAGGCTTTTCTTTTGGGCGAATACGGAAGTTGCCAGCAGGCAAACAAACACGAAGAGAAATGTTTTTTTCATGATAGTGGTGTGCATCAAAAATTTATTTGGTTCAAAAGTACTGGAAAGCGGCATGGGGTTGCGTCGCTTAACCAGCCTTTAACGATTTTGGTTGATAGGGTTGATGAGGTTGATGAGGTTGATAGGGTTGATAAAGGTTGATGAGGTTGATAAAGGTTGATGAGGGTTGATATTCATCGGCTCGGGTAGGAAGATTTTTCACTTCATCGAGCCGATGAATATCAACACTCATCAACCCTCATCAACACTCATCAACCTTTATCAACCCCCATCAACCCCTACGGTACACATAGCCGCCGCAGCGCCGCGCTATCCCCGTTAAAAACATTAAAATCAACGCGTTCATTGATTCCATTCACGTTGCCGCGGTCGCTGTGTTGCCAGAAATGCCAGTCCTGGTCGCCGGGCATATCGAAGTCGCTCACGTGGTAATGAGCGATCCAGAAACGGTAATTCTCAAAATCTTCCACATCGGAGAAATACTGTTTGTAAAAATCGCGGTTGGTGTACAGAATCGGTCGCACTTTGTAGTATTTCTCCAGGATATTGAGGAAATCCTTGGTGTATCGCTGAATTTGGGCCTTGTTCATGCCGCGTGTTTCTTCTACATCTACCACCGGCGGCAGGTCGCCGCTGCGCAGTTTGACAGCGCGAATGAACTTGGCAGCCTGGTCTTTGGCGCTTACATTGGGCAAAAAATAATGATAGGCGCCGCGAATGATGCCCTGTTCGCGGGCATTGTCCCAGTTTTTGTCAAATTCGGGGTCTTCCAGCCAGGTGCCTTCCGTGGCTTTGATAAAGGCGAAGGTAATTTTTACATTCCCGACTTTCATTTTTTTTACCCGCGTCCAGTCGACCCGCTGCTGCCATTTGCTCACATCGATGCCATGAATGGTGTACCCATCGGGGATGCGAATCCCGAATTGTTTGTATTCCTTGTAATGCAGCGGATACTCGACGAGTGCGCGCAGTTCGTACCGCAATTCCGGACTGATGACCAACGCCGTCAGAAAGAGAAACAGCAACGAAGTGCCGAGTTTTCTGGCATCGCCTTTCCGAACGGCGTAATTGGGTGGAAAAATGCGGAATTTCTGTATCCAGCGCGACACAACGAATTAGTTATCGGTTATTAGTTATTGGTTATCAGGGTGGTAGGGAGGCATGGGTACTTTTTTTGTGCTATGAGGTAGGGCGTGGAATAAATTGGATTATTTGTAGGGCGTTTATTCCTGGGATCACGTTATTGAATCGAATCAGTACCAAGTTGTACCACCCTGATAACTGATAACAGATAACCGATAACAAAACTCATTTGCCCGTAAACACCGGCTTCCGTTTTTCCAGAAATGCCGCTACGCCTTCGCGGTAATCGGAGGTGCTGCCTGCCTGCGACTGGAGTTGGTCTTCCAGCGCCAATTGTTCGGAAAACGAATGGCTGAACGACGCATTCAGTGCTTTTTTTGTCAGTGCCAGGCCTCTGGTCGGCATCTGCGCCAGCGTCTCGGCCAGTTCGATGCTTTCGGTCAGGAACGTTTCGTCATGGAACACCTTGTACACCATGCCCATCGCCTGGGCTTCTTCGGCGCTGATTTTATCCGACAGCATCATCAAAGCCGATGCGCGCTGGAAACCCACCAGGCGCGGGAGTGTCCAGGTGCCGCCCGAGTCGGGGATCAATCCGATTTTGGAAAATGCCTGGGTAAATGTGGCCGACATGGTGGCTACCACCACGTCACCCGCCAGGGCAATATTGGCGCCTGCGCCGGCTGCCACGCCATTGATGGCCATAACAACGGGCTTTTCCAGGTCGCGTATCTTTTGTACGATCGGGTTGTAGCCGGTAGAAATAATCGTCGACAGCGATGGTCCGTTCGGATCGACTACTTCCTGCAAGTCTTCTCCTGCACAAAAGGCGCGTCCGTTGCCGGTGATCAGTACTGCCCGTACCTGATCGTCGGTGGCGCAAACATCGAGGGCTTCCATAATTTCGGCCCTCATGGCCTGGTGCATCGAATTAAATACCTGCGGGCGATTGAAGGTAATTCTGGCTACGTTGTTCTCTATTGAAAATTGGATGTGTTCCATGAATTCAGTTGTGTTGAAAAAGGCAGGCCAAAGGTAAGGGGCAAGAGGCAAGGGGCAAGGGGCAAGGGGCAAAAAAACAAGAGGCAAAGGGCAAGGGGCAAGGGGCAAAAAAACAAGAGGCAAGGGGCAAGGGGCAAGGGGCAAAGGGCAAAGGGCAAAAAACAAGAGGCAAAGGGCAAGGGGTAGTTTTTCAATACTTTAAATAAATTTACACTTTAAATGCCCTTTGCCTTTTGCCCCTTGCCCCTTGCCCTTTGCCCCTTGCCTCTTGTTTTTTTGCCCCTTGCCTTTTGCCCCTTGCCCCTTGCCTACTTCTTCAACCCCTTCACAGCCCGCACCAACTTGTCCAGTTCATCGGTCGTGGTGTACACATTGGGGGTAACGCGCACGCCGTTGATTTTTTGCCAGTCGATGGTGGTGGTGTGAATTTTCCATTTGTCGAACAACTGACCGGCGATTTCCGTGCATTTCCAGCCTTCCAGGCCGAAATTGCCGATGGCGCAACTCCATTTCGGATCAGGGTTGGTGTAAAAACGGATACCGGGCACATCCTGTACGCGTTCCATCCAGTAGTTTTTCAGGAAATGCAGGCGTTCCTGTTTGCGGCGCGGGCCTATAAAGTTGTGTAAATCAAGCGAATAGCCAATCGCCATTTCTGTGGGGAAACTACGGGTGCCGAGTGATTCAAATTTCCGGATATTGTCGCTGTCGGGCTGGTCGTTTGAGAGCAGTGGCCAGATGCGCGAGATTTTTTCCTTGCGAATCCACATCAGCCCGGTACCGAACGGTGCGCACAAAAACTTGTGCAGGCTGGTGCCCCAGTAATCGCAGCCGAGGTCCGGAATTTTGTAGTCGAGCACTGCAAAGGAATGGGCGGCATCTACGAGCACTTCGGCGCCGGCGGCGTGGGCACGGTCGGCAATTTTCCGCACGGGCAGTATTTGCCCACACCAGTTGATGACATGGGTGAGGTGTACCAGTCGGGTTTTTTCCGTTATTTTGGAAACAAAGGCATCCACCAGGTAGTCTTCGTCGCCAGAAGGAAGGTCCAGGTCGACCCACACCAGCCGGATACCGTCGCGGGCTTCGCGTTGTTTCCAGGCGTTCATCATATTGGGGTAGTCGAAGCGCGAAAGCACCACTTCGTCGCCGGCTGTCAGGGGCAGGCCAAAAATGATGGTATTCAGGGCTTCGGTGGTGTTTCGATTGATGGCGATTTCATCGGACGGCACCCCTGCCAGGGCTGCCAGATTTTCGCGCAGCGGCTCGCGGTCCTGGTCGAGAATGCGCCACATGTAGTACGAAGGCGCTTCGGCGCACATGCGGTTGTAGTAATCGAGTGCGTCGAGGGTAGCACGCGGGGTAGGGCACACGCCGCCATTGTTGAGGTTGATGATGGTAGGGCTGGCCGAATATGCCTGTCGCACCTGCCGCCAGAAATCTTCTTCCGGCGTATTTTCGGGCAGTTCGGCAATCGGAAATGCGGCAGCGGGGTTGCGGTGCAAAGCCATTGCGCCCAGCAAAGTGGCGGTCTGGCGGATGAAACTGCGACGGGAAGGGTGCATGTTTAGTTATTGGTTATTAGTTATTGGTTATTGAGGGTTGGTAACGGTTTATTAGTATCAATTTTTGGCTGCTCAATTTGGGGTGCCGGGAAAAATCATGGATGCACCCTTAACACCCTAATAACCAATAACCAATAACCAATAACCAAGTTAAAGTCGGGTTAAAGCCCAAATATCCTCTTTTCCTGAATAAAAAATTAGACACACTTTTGACCCACACAATTTTTCAGCCCTAACATTTCGAATCAATTTCCATGCGAATAATTTACCTGTTTACCCTTTTGCTTTTTCCCTTCTTTGTTTCTTCCCAAGTCAGCGGCACCGTACTCGATGAAAACGGCGAGCCCCTGCCGTTTGCATCCGTGTATGTGCGCAACAGCACCAACGGCACCGTGGCCAACGCCGCCGGTGAATACCGCCTGCAAGTGGAACGCGGCAAACAAGAGATTGTATTTCAATACATTGGCTACAAACAACAGATCGAGCAGGTGACTGTGACCGACAAACCCCTGCGGCTCAATGTGCGCTTGTCGCCGGCCAATCTTGAAATCGGCGAAGTTGTCATTACCACTGAAGACCCCGCTTATCGCATCATGCGCGAGGTGATTGCCAAACGCAAATACTACCGCAACAAAGTGGATGCATCGACCTACGACACCTATATCAAGGGTTTTTATAAATTGGTGGACGCACCCAAAAAAATCTTCGGACAGGACATCGGCAACATGGGCGGTATCCTCGATACCAACCGCACCGGCGTGGTGTATTTGTCGGAATCCGTGTCGAAAGTGTACCAGCAAGCCAGCCCGGAGCGCAAAAAGGAGATCATGATTTCCAGTAAAACCAGCGGCTCCGAAAACGGCTATAGCCTGAATCGCGCCACGCTGACGGAGTTCAACCTGTACGACGAGCGGCTGGAAATAGACCGCGAAATCCTGTCGCCGCTGGCCGACAATGCCTTCAACTACTACCAGTTCAAGTGGATGGGAACGATTCAGGATCAAAACGGCTATGCGATTGAAAAAATCAAGGTGATCCCCAAACGCAGCGCCGACCCCACCTTCAGCGGATTTCTGTACGTGGTGGATGAATGGTGGAACCTCTCCGGCGTCGATCTTTTTATTACCGGTAATACCATCAAACAACCTGTGCTCGATACCATGCGCATCCAGCAAGAATTTGTGCCGGTGGAAAAACCCGATACCTGGGTACTGCTCACACAGGTCACCAGCGTGAAATTCGGGGTGCTTGGGTTTAAATTCGACGGGTTTTTCAACAGCGTATTTTCCAATTACAACCTGCATCCGCGCTTTGAAAAAGGTTTCTTCGACCGCGAAGTGTTCAAAATCGAAAAAGGCGCCAATGAGCAGGATTCAACTTACTGGAAATCGGTGCGGCCCGTGCCGCTCACCACGGAAGAAGCCAGCGATTACGTAAAAAAAGACAGCCTCCAACGCATTTGGAAATCCAAGGAATACCTCGATAGCATTGATCGCAAAAACAATCGCTTCAAACCATTCGACTTGCTTACCGGTTATTCCTGGCAAAACTCCTACAAACGCACGACCCTTTCTTTCCCTGGCGCCATGCAGTGGGTACAGTTCAATACAGTGCAGGGACTTGTGTTCGATGTCAATCCGAAATTTACCCATTACACCGAACGCTCTGAAAAATACTGGCGTGTCGGGGGCAATATCAACTACGGTTTTGTCGAAAAACGCTTGCGCGGCGCCCTCGAACTGGAGCGCAAATTCGAAAGTATCCGATACTCCACCTTTTCGGTGGCAGGCGGCGTAAACCCCGTGCAGTTCAACGACCAGAATCCGATCAGCCCGGTTATCAACTCTTCTTATTCGTTGTTCCGGAAACAGAATTTTATGAAACTGTATGAGAAAACGTTCGTGTCGGCCGAATGGAAGCAGTTTCTCCTGCCCTGGCTTTACATGCGCGCTTCGGCGGAATGGGCGCAACGAAAATGGCTCGACAATAATACCGACTACAATTGGGCCAAACGTTTGGATGACCGGGAATACACGCCCAACTACCCTGTGCAGCCGGAACCGGCCAACAGACTCTTCCCTGACTTGTTTGCACTCCAGGCAGAATTCCGATTCCGATTCGGACAGACCTACAGCAGTTATCCGACATTCCGCTCCTATGACTCTTCCAAATGGCCGAGTATCTACCTGCGCTATCGAAAAGCCATACCAGTGGCCGGCAATATGGCTGATTTTGACATGATTCAGGTGCAGTTGAGCGAAAATGAACTTTCCTGGGGCCTGGCCGGGTATTCCGATATCCGGGTCACGGCAGGTGCATTTTTACGCAATAAAACCCTCGGATTTATGGATTTGTACCACCCCAGGGGCAACCAGACGATTTTTGGCGAGCCGAAAAACTACACCCGTAGTTTTTTCATGCTGCCTTATTACGCCTATGCTACCGACAAACCTTTTGTAGAAGCGCACTGGCAACACCACCTGCAAGGCTGGCTGTTTGATAAAATCCCCGGTATCCGAAAACTCAACCTGAAAGAGGTGATTGGCGCCAATTTCTACTACACCGATCGCCCTTCCGCCGACCCGACATACACTAAAAGCCTGCCTTACTGGGAATTGAATTTTGGTCTCGAAAACCTCGGGTTCGGCCCGGCCCGGCTATTCCGGATAGATGTAATTACGGGTTTTTTCGGTCAGAAATATGAAAAAGTCGGGGTGATGGTGGGGATGGATTTGTAGGGGAATGAGTTATGAGTTTTAAAGTTATGAGTTATGAGTTATACTCACTTTGCTATTGGCCTCTCTTGTTAAAAAGCCAAAAGCAAAGTGAGTATAACTCATAACTCATAACTTTAAAACTCATAACTAAATCTCACAGTCCCGCAAAATGCTGCACCAGTTCGTGTTCCGCTATCAGGGGGCGTTCCTGACGTTGGGCTGGTGCAGGAACCTTTTCTTCCAGAACAAACTGCATAACTGCCTGCGTGATGCCTGCCGTTCCGAGGTGGTGCCCGCCTTCGTCGGGACTGAATAGATGACTGCCTGGCCAGAAATTGTGGTAGCGGACGGCTTCTGCGTACGGCGTCACCGTATCGGAGGGAGAATGTATGAGCAGGCCGTGGATATGTTCGAACGCTGATGTCATGACTGCAAAATCATAGTAATCCAGCGGTTTGCCGACTCTTTTTTCGAACATCCGCACCATGCTCCAGAACAGCGGCCCCCACAGTCCCAGCGTCTTTTTGTATTCCATAAAAACCCGCGGCGCATAACTGAATGAAGCCATTACTACCATGCGCCTGGGATGCAAGGTGCGGGGCAAGTCATGCAAGGCATACACCAGACTGCTGCCGCCAAAAGAGTGCCCCACCAGCGCTTCGGCAGGGCCGTAGGTTTCCAGCAATTCCTTTAAAATGGCCGCATTGGCAGGAATATTCAGGGTGCCAGCAGGCGCCAGTCCATGCCCGGGCGGGTCGTACGCCAGCACCCGATATCCGGCTTGCAGCAGTTCGGGTACAAAATAACGCCAGCGCCCGGCATTGTATCCCCAGCCATAACTGACCACCACCAGCGGTGCTTCATCGGGGCCCCAGTGGTATTCCACGATGTCTTGACCGGCCACTTTTCGGCGCACTTGCCTGGCTGTTTGTAGAAAAGCGCGTTCCTTTTCGCGTACCTGCGGCTTGGGCGGGCGCGAAAATACCTGCACAGCCATTCGGGCGGCTTGTTGAGGCGCTACGAGCGACCACAGGTTGAGCCCCAGGCCGATGACTTTGATGATGAGTTGCTGCATGGAGGGAGATGGGTAAGTGTTGATGAGGGTTGATGAGGTTGATAAAGTTGATGAGGTTGATAGGGTTGATGGGGGTTGATAGGATTGATGGGGGTTGATGAGGGTTGATGAGGGTTGATAAAGGTTGATGAGGGTTGATAAAAAGCGGCTCGAGGTAAGGGTTGTATTTTCCTTCATAGAGTGGCTGAATATCAACCCTCATCAACCTTTATCAACCCTTCCGCCAAATACCTCTACTGCTCTTTTCACAAATTGCTCGAGGTGCTGTTCGTCGTTGCTGATTTTATACATGATAATAGCGCCTTCATATTCGCAAAGGAGGCGATAAGCAGTCTTTTGAGCGGTTTCAAGCGGCATGATACTCGTCAGAATGTCGGCCACAGTGGCTTTCCATTCTTCCCAAATGGCCTGAATGGGTTCGTTGAACAGTTCGTCGCGGCCGGTTTCCAGGGCAGTATTGGCAAAAAAGCAGCCGCGACGTTCGTATTTGGCAAGTCGATTCTGGCGGCGCAACAGTTTTTCGAGCCGCTGTTCGGGCGGCAGGTTTTCTTTCGCTACGGAAAAAACAATCTCGCGCATGGCGTCCTGTGCGTATTCCACCACGGCGCGCATCAGGCTTTCTTTCGACAGGTGGTGGTGCATCAGGCCCGATTTTCCAAGCCCGGTCGCTTCGGCCAGCATGCTCACCGAAGTGCCGTGGTATCCGTGGCGATGAAACACTTCCCAGCAGCGCTGCAGGAGTTCGCGTTTTTCAATTTTTTTAACTGGCATATACCGAACGTTCGTACGGCAAAAGTAAGACGACTTTGGTCAATAAAACAAGCAGGTAGGTAGAAATTTTTAAAACCCGTTCCTGAATGCAGGAATACATTGTCCCAACATTCACCTTACACACCTTTTCTCATGCGTTCAAAAATCTACAATGCACTGCTGCTTGTCACCTCTCTTTTCGGCTATCTCCGCTGGGGTGGGGGCAACAGCACGTTCCTGTTTGAGGCCGAAGCGGAAGTTTTCAAAAAAATGTTCAGCAACTGGAGTGAGGTAATTCATCCATTCACGATCTTGCCCTTGTTGGGCCAGGCGCTCTTGTTGATCACAATTTTCCAGCGCACGCCGGGCAAAATGCTGACGTACATCAGCATCGGCTGCCTCGGTATTTTGCTGTGTTTTATCTGTTTGGTCGGATTGTTGGCAAGGGATGTCAAAGTAGTGCTGTCGACAATACCATTTTTGACAACTGCTGTGCTCACGATCAGAAATTACAGGAATAACGTGAGTTCGGCTATAATTTGATTGGAATGAAACTAAAAAGGAGATTCTGATAGTGGAATCATCGTGCTATACTGTACTTTTTCCTTGATGAAAAAGTACCAAAAAATCAAGGCTGTATTCAAATCCTACGATTTTGCTCTCCTTGGAAGCGGGTTCGCACCCAAACTCGTCCCGCCTGCGGCGGGCCTCAAACATGGGTGCTCACTGCCGCTTCCAAGGGAGCAAAATCGGGATTTGAATAAGGCCGTCCGAACAAGGCTTGGCCAATGCATTGATTTTTAAATGTTTACATTAAAATGTTTGGGGGCTAACCAAAACTCACGTTTGCATTAATCAAACTAATATTGCAGTCCTAATTCATAAGTAAAACATGAGCAAGAAAAAAAACGGGAAAACAGAGTTTGTAAAATGGCTTGGACCTGTTTTGGAAGCACTCCGGGATTTAGGAGGCTCTGCCAGACCAAAAGAAATAACCCAACACATAGGAGAAAAATACAAACTCCCTGAAGAAATCCTGTCTGAAAGGTACTCTAAATCGGGCGTGCTAAAGTTTCAGAACCAATTAGCCTGGGCACGCCAATATCTCGTTTGGGAGGAACTTTTAGAACCTTCAAAACATGGCGTGTGGGCTTTAAGCAAGAAAGGCTGGGATACAAGCCTGACAGAAAAACAGGGACACGATATTTTTCTAAAATGGGTGAAAATTTTTCAAGATTTAAGAGAAGGGAAGAATACCGAAAATATTGATAAAGAAGCAGATAAGATCATCGAGATTCAGGAAGAAACCGAGCCAGAGAATCCTAATAATAATATTAAACCAACATTAATTGAAGTCTTACAGAATTTAACCCCAACCGGATTTGAACATTTGTGTGGAAGACTATTGCGAGAGTATGATTTTGAAAATATTGAAATTACTCAACGGTCTCATGACGGAGGAATAGATGGTTATGCTACCCTAAAACTTAACCCATTTGTTAATCTTAGCGTTTTTTTTCAGTGCAAACGCTATCAAGCCACTGTTCCTACGGAAAAAGTACAAGCATTTATTGGTGTTATGGAAACCAACAAACGCAGTGTAGAGAAAGGCTTGTTAATAACTACTGGAAATTTTGCGAAGGCTGCTATGGAAATTGCGAAGTCTAATATAAAACTAGAGTTAATTGACGGGGATAAACTTGTAGAAATGTTTGAAAAGATAGGCTTAGGTGTTAATTCAAAAATTATTTATGAGCCTGATCTTAAATTTTTTGATCAATACAGACACAAATAACAAGAGATAGGGATTGCATACTCCAAACAACCGTTGTAAATATTTGAAAATCAATGTATTGGCCAAGCCTTGTTCGAACGGCCTTATTCAAATCCCGATTTTGCTCCCTTTACGACGGCAGAGAGCACCCATGTTTGAGGCCCGCCACAGGCGGGACGAGTTTGGGTGCGAACCCGTCGTAAAGGAGAGCAAAATCGTAGGATTTGAATACAGCCTTGATTTTTTGGTACTTTTTCATCAAGGAAAAAGTACAGTATAGCAGGATGATTCTACTATCAGACTCTCCTTTTATGTTTCATTCCAATCAAAAAATATCCCTAACTCACGTTAAATAAAAATGGCACACAAACGAATACATTTGATTGCTTTATTTCAGTTTAGACTCGTTACCCTAATACTTCTTTTCGTAACGTATAGCACCCACGCCACCACCTGGCGCGTCGGGCCTACGCGTCCGTACACCTTTTGCAGCCAGGTAGCGCCGCTGGTACAAAACGGCGACACCATTCTGATCGACGCTTCTACTTATGTGAATGATCCGCAGGTAAAATGGTCGAAAAACAACCTGCTGATCAAAGGTGTGGGCGGCCGACCTATATTGCGGGCCGGGAGTATTATTGCCAATGATGCCGTCAATGGAAAAGGCATTTTCGTGATCAGTGGCGCCAACGTGACGGTTGAAAACATAGAATTTGCCGATGCGGCAGTGATCGATCATAACGGCGCGGGCATCCGGCAGGAAGGCGCCAATTTGTTTGTCCGCTACTGCAAATTTTCAGGCAACGAAATGGGCATCCTGTGCGGCAACATTCCCAATTGCAAAACCGTGGTGGAGTACACAGAATTCGTCAACGGTGGCAGCGTGCTCAACCCCGGCTACCAGCACAATATTTACATCAACCACATCGATACCTTTATTTTCAGGTACAACTATTCACATGATGCCATTGCAGAAGGGCACGAATTGAAAAGCCGGGCCAATAACAATTTTATCCTGTACAACCGCATTGCCAATGAACAAAGCGTCGACAGCCGTACCATCGACCTGCCCAACGGCGGCACCACCGTCGTAGTCGGAAATATCATCGAACAAGGGCCCAATTCGGCCAACAGCAACCTGCTCGGCTACGGACTGGAGGGCCTGAGCAACCCGGGGCCGCACAACGTCTGGATATGTAACAATACGTTTGTGAATAAAAAAACGACCGGCAGTTTTATCCAGGTGGCCACAGGGACCGATACCCTGTTTGTAAAAAACAATATCCTGGCGGGCGCCAAAACGGGCGGTCTGATCATCGGCGCACCCACGGTGCTGGATTCTTCGCACAATGTGATCCACAACCAGGTGAGCGCCATCGGTTTTGTCGATGCTGCACACTACAACTACCACCTAACGGCCAATTCGCCTGCTGTGGATGCTGGTGTATCGGTGCCTGCCGTTGTTCGGGGCTATGCCTTGCAAGCAAATCAAATGTATGTGGACACCTGTCAGACGGAAAGCAGAAACCTGTACAATCAGGTAGATGTGGGTGCTTTTGAATTCGCTCCGGTATCGGCGCAGGAAGAAGCCGTGAAATCAGCGGTGCAGGTATTTCCCAACCCGAGCAGCGGGATGTTGCATGTATTTACGGGCGAAGAACAATTAGAACGCGCCTGTATTTTCGATATGGCGGGACTGCTGCTCGGTGCGTTTTCTACGAATGATATCCATATCGATGATCTGGATAGCGGGTTGTACCTGATGACCGTTCAAACAAAAAAAGGAACGGTTGCACTGAAAATCATGAAGTATTGATGAAAGAGGCTGTATCATGAGTATCCAATATGCACTGTTGGCCAAATTTGAATTTTATCGAGCATTAAACCTATGAGGTTTCAAAAAACTCATAGGTTTTCAGCATAAAAAAACAAAATAAAAATCTGACATGATTCCACAGGTGGTACTTATGAGACAGCCTCTTAATAAATCCTACCGCGCAATCACCACCTTGCTGCCCACCTTCACGCCCTCGCCGCGCACAGACACCCAGTACACGCCATTTTCAAGCCCGGAAACATCGATGCGCAGTGGCGCCGTCGGGTTGTAGTTGCCTGTATACACCCGCGTACCCATGGAATTGAATATTTCCACGTTCAAGTCTTGTGGTATGGCATCCGTGTGGCGCATGCTGACGCCGCCATTGTCCGCACCCATATCTTCCGGAATGCTTGCAGGCACCAACGCTTCTTCTAATTCCACATTCAGCACATCCGACGCCGGATTGGGCCATGCTGCCAGTCCCCAGCCACTACCAATATAGAATGTAACGGTGCGGGTGACGCCGCAGGTGGGGCCGGATGTAATCAGGAACGTCACGCTGCCACTGTTCAGGTTAAAACGGGCAGTCGTTCCATTCAGTCCGATCACGAGGTTGGTGGCAGAAGAACTTCCCTGAATTTGCCAGGTATAGGTAAATCCTGCTTGCAGGGTAATATTCACGGAACCTGCTGAAACAGCATTGACCGTATTCATCGGTTTGGTCGGGCCGTTGTTGTTGGTGTAGGTGCCGGTGAAATAAGAACCTGTTACAATTGTTCGGGTTATTTGTTTGGATTGACCACTTGCAGTTGTTGCAGTAATGGTAATATTTCCTAGATAAGAGCCGGAAGGCGTGATCGTAATGGTACCATTGTCATAGGAGGGAGAACTAAAGTTGACAGCACCTGCGGGTGAAACCGACCATGTAATCAAGCCTGGAAAACACAACGACAAGGTTTGTGAATTTCCTGTACAAAGGTTGGTAGTGTTGGGCGAACTACTTATTTCCGGAAGTTTGAAAACGCCGGGAATACCCGCTATCGTGCCAAATCCATACATGGCATCGTCGCGCATTTTATCGCCCTGACCTGCCGTAAACTGCGTCATACAAGTGGTAACGGTATACGACATAAAATTGTGCAAATCAGGCGTATACGACACGTTGTTGTTGTCTTTCAAAGGACATTGGCCGGCAGCAGGCTGGTAGGTGCAACTGGAAGGGATGATACATTCCTTGGTGGTAACCGGGTCCACAGGCGTATCCGCCACGTAATCGCCCATCGTACAAGGGCTTGTTTCGGTGGCCGGTGTGCCGGTGGTGAAATTGTTGAACGTATGTTGCAGGCCCAAACAGTGGCCTACTTCGTGCGTTACTACATGCGAGGGCACCAGTTGGTACGTAACCCCGTTGTAGGTAGCCGAACCGCCCATGAAGCAGGCGTTGGACGGAATGCCGTCGGCTTTTCCCGCGCCGAGTTGCGGATTTTTTATCAGATAAATGTGTACAGCGTCGCTGGTGCGCTGGTTGTCCAAGTCGCTAAAAATGGAGAGGATCGCCAGGCTGGTTTGGGTCAGGTAAAATGACTTGTTCCAGTGGTGCGTAGGCAGGTAATTAAACGAAATTCCTCTGGGGCCGTATGCCGCATCGAGCAGACTTTTGCAGGAGGTAACATCAAAGTCGGAATAGCCATCGGTACCATTGTCGAGGTGCAGCACGTGAAATTTTACATTTACCACGGCCCCGTTGCATTTGAACGGGTCGCACTGCGACCGTTCGCCAATTTCAATTCCCTGGCTGTTCGGATTCACAAAAGGATTCTGGTCTTCATTCAGGCAGAAAAACTGTGCGTGAAGGGTGGTCACGCAGCACAAAAAGATTAAAACGGATAACTTGAAGAGTTTTGACATAATAATAAAATTTATGGTGAAAGTTTGATTTCATAAGATTGTATATTGACTGTGCTAAATAATGTAGTTTTTTATTCTAAATAAAATATTTTAGAAAATTTTTATGTGACGTATAACTTTTGTTGGGTTGAATTGATTTTCAAATTTGCCTAATTCGTTACATCGCCCTGTGCGATACAAAAAATGAGTGGGGCACGTAACATCAGGTGTTACATGCCCCACTCAGGCCATATGGTTGTGTTGACTGCGGCTGGCGTCGTTTACGCCGGCACAAAATCTCCGTACATCTCGGCCCGCAGGTTCCGAATTTTCTCGCTGTGGATGTAATCGCCGTACTCCAGGTACTGGTCGATCAGTCCGTTCGGCGTGATTTCGATGATGCGGTTGGCTACCGAATCCAGGATCTGGTAGTCGTGTGAACTGAAGATCATGTTTCCGGTAAAGTCTTTCATGCCGTTGTTGAGCGCCGTGATCGACTCCAGATCGAGGTGGTTGGTAGGCTCGTCGAGGATGAGGAAATTCGGGTTGGCCAGCATGATTTTCGACATCATGCAGCGCACTTTTTCACCACCCGACAGCACGCCGGAGCGTTTGAACACTTCTTCGCCGCCAAAGAGCATACGCCCCAGAAACCCACGGATAAAGCCCTCGTCTTTTTCTTTGGAGTACTGCCGCAGCCAATCCATGAGGTTTTGATCCTGATCGCCGGAGAAAAACGCGCTATTGTCGTTGGGCAGGTATTGCGGCGATATGGTTTGTCCGTACTGGAACCGGCCTTCAAATTGTGTGTCTTCGCCCGCCAGAATATTGAACAGGGCGGTAATGGCTTGCGGGTTGCGGCTGAGCACAGCAATTTTTTCGCCTTTGTTGAAACGCAGGTCGATGTTGCGGAACAGGTATTCGCCCGCTTCGTTTTTCTTGCTCAGGTTTTCTACCTCCAGGATGATGTCGCCGGGTTCGCGTTCGGGTTTGAAAGCGATGTACGGATAGCGGCGCATCGACACCTGAATGTCTTCGAGGTTGAGTTTGTCGAGCGCTTTTTTGCGGCTGGTAGCCTGTTTCGATTTGGATGCATTGGCCGAGAAACGGGCGATAAAGTCGAGCATTTCCTGGCGTTTTTGCTCTACTTTTTTGTTTTTATCAGCCATTTGGCGTGCCAGCAACTGGCTGGTTTCGTACCAGAAGGTGTAGTTGCCGGTGAACATGCGGATTTTTCCGAAATCCACGTCCACCACGTGCGTACACACCATATCGAGGAAGTGGCGGTCGTGCGACACCACGATCACAATGTTCTGGTAATCAGCCAGAAAGTCGCAGAGCCAGTCGGTCGTTTCGGCGTCCAGGTCGTTCGTCGGCTCGTCCATCAGCAGGATGTCGGGTGCGCCGAACAGCGCCTGTGCCAGCAGCACTTTCACGCGGTCGGATCCTGCCAGTTCGCCTACGAGTTTGTAGTGCAGCGATTCGTGGATGCCGAGGTTGCTGAGCAGTTCGGCGGCGTCGCTTTCAGCCATCCAGCCGTTCATTTCGGCGAATTCGCTTTCCAGTTCGGCGGCGTGCATCGAATCGGCTTCCGTCGCGTTGGGGTTGTCGTAAATGGCATTTTTCTCCTGCATGATGTCATACAGGCGGCGGTGGCCCATGATCACGGTATCGAGCACCGGAAATTCGTCGAATGCGAAGTGGTTCTGGCTGAGCACGGCCATGCGCTCGCCGGGGGTGATCTCGATGCTGCCGCGGGTACTTTCTATTTCGCCGGACAGGATTTTGAGGAAGGTGGATTTGCCGGCGCCATTGGCCCCGATCACACCGTAGCAGTTGCCTTTTACAAATTTCAGGTTGACTTCGTCAAAAAGAACCCGTTTGCCAAATTGCAGGGCAACATCGTTTACAGATAGCATCGAAAGAGGTATATAGTGTTGAAAAAGCGCGCAAAGGTACGCTGAAAGGGCGAGGGTGGTGCAGGTTTTTTGTGAAGGAGTGGTTAAGTGTGGGATTGTACCCGCCGTAGCAGGATGGGGGAACGGATGAAACGGATGTGTTCGGATTAATACGGATTTTTTTAAAAAACACTTTCGAAAATCTGGTCCACTCTACGCTTTGTGTCCGTTGTGAAACCTTGGTGTACTTTGTGGTAAAAAAATTAACCACAACGGACACAAAGGTTTCACAACGGACACAAAGCGTAGAGTGGACAAATATAAAAATCTGTTTAAATCAGTAAAAATCCGCTTTATCCGTTCTCCCATCCCGCTTCATCGAGTACAGCACACGACTACCTCAAATCCCGAATACGCCGCGCTGCCAGCACCACCACCGTCATGTTCATGCCCAGGTGCTATGAACCAGTCGGAAAACATTGGGTGAATTTATGCATACATGCGAATTTTTTCATCCGGTTTACATCCACACCCGACATTTGTTCCTCACACCAACATCGATCCATGCAACGAACCCTACTTGTCATCCCGTTTCTTTTCCTGGCTTTTGGCGCTTCGGCACAACTCAATGGCACTTTTACCATTGGCGGCGCCAATCCCTCTTTTGCCGATTTTACGGCCGCAGCCTCGGCGCTCAGCACGCAGGGTATTTCCGGAAATGTGACGTTCAACGTTCGCCCGGGCACCTACACCGAACGTATTCAGATCAATGCCATTCCCGGCTCGAATGCCAATCGTACGGTTACTTTTCAGGCAGAAAATGGCGACAGCAGCAGTGTGTTGTTGCTCAGTACCACGGCTACCAATGGCACCAATTACCTTGTTTCGCTGCAAAACGTAGCGCGGGTGACATTCAAACGATTGTCTTTTCAGACACCCGAATCTGGCCTGTACTCCACCGCTGTTTATCTATACAATGTGACCAATTTCCGCCTTGAAAACTGCCGTTTGTCGGGCAGCCTCAATACCTCCACACAAAATACCAACGGGCGAATCACCGTGCTCATTTCAGGCATAAGCCCCAATGTGACCATCAAAAACTGCCTGTTCCTGAACGGGTACCAGGCCATCAGTGCACTGGGCGGCGAAACGCTGGTGTCGGCCGATATGGTCATTGAAAACAACCGTTTCAAAGGCACGCTTGCCGAAGCGCTTGTAGCCGTTTACGCGCACCAAATCAAGGTGCAAAAAAACGTGGTCAATACCTGTGCGCTGGGTTTCAGAATCAATTATTGCAGCACGGCGGTGGTACAGCATAATCGCATTTACACGACTTACTACGGCTGCCTCGCCATGTACGACTGCCGCGGAACGGCCAATACCCGCTGCCTCGTAGCCAACAATATGATGAGCAATACAGGTGAATCGACCCAGGCCAACGGCGCCCTTATCCAGTCTTGCCGTTACCTCGATTTTGTCCACAACAGCCTCAATATCCTGTCGGGCGCCGATGACTGCAAGGGACTTTTCCTGGCCAATAGCAGCCGGTTTATCCGCATCCAGAACAACTCGATTGTGGTGCGATCCGGCGGCTTGCCAGTGGTCACACAAAACGAAACCAACGAAGTAGAGACGTTCAGCCACTGCAACCTGTACAACGGAACGACCGTACCCGATTTGCCACCCAACAGCATCAGCCGAAACCCATACTACGCCAGCGCAACCGATTTGCACGTTTCCAATGCCGTGCTGAACGGACTGGGTACACCATTGCCCTCCGTAACCGCCGACCTGGACGGAGAAAGCCGCAGTGCGCTGACGCCCGACATCGGCGCGGATGAATACACACCCGTGCAGCGCTCGGTGGCAGTAGCGGGTTTTGTAAATCCTTCTGCCGATTCGGTGTATTGCGCTGAACTGCCGCTGGACATCCTGCTTCAAAATACGGGGCTGGAAACCTTGACGTCGGCTACCCTTACCGTCACCCTCAATGGCGTGGCGCAGGCAGCCATTCCCTGGGCGGGCATCCTGGCTTCCGGCGAGGCTGAGCAAGTGTCGCTGGGCCTGCAAAACCTCATTCCATTGCAGGGAAATACCGTTTCTGTGCAGTGCAGCAGCCCCAATGCGGATACCGATTTTTTCCTACCCGATGATGTGCTGACCTTTGAAAACCTGTTTTCGGGCTTGTCGGGCGCCTACACCATCGGCGGGGCGGATGGCGATTTTCCCGATTTTTCGTCGGCGGTGCATGCTGCTACCAGGGGCGGATTGTGCAGCGGGACGACCCTGCTGGTGCGCGATGGCACGTACAACGAACAAATCCAGATTGGACTGCTCAAGGGCAGTTCGCCGCAGAACTGGCTCACATTTCAGGGAGAAAGCGGCGACAGCACAGCGGCTGTTTTGAGTGCGGCAGCAACGGTCAACAGTTCATTCACCCTGCGCACGCAACTCGCCCGTTTTTTGAAATTCAAACACCTGAAAATCAAACAAACGGCGAATCCCAACAATGTTTCCCCTGTGTTCATTGCTTTTGGAACGGATATTACCTTTGAAAACTGTATCATTGAAGGCTATTTCAGCGGCAATTCTTCCGACAGCGATTATGCGCTGGGCGCATTCCCCGATTCCAACCTGACCGTGCGGCACTGTGTCATTCAGGGCGCAAGCATGGGCGCCAATCTGGTAGGTACCGGCCCCGTTAAGTACAACCTGATTTTTGAAAACAACCGGGTGTACGGGTCCAGCGACGATTGCCTGAACCTGCAAAAATGGCGCAATGTGCAGGTGCGCAACAACGAATTTGGCGCTGCTTCTTTCAACAGTTTATACGGCATTTACGGTCTGAATTTGAACAATTACGACATCAGCAACAACCGCATTGGTATTGGGGGCGTGCAGGCGACGGTGGGCATGTACCTGATCAATTGTTCCAATTTCGGAAGCGATATTTCCCTGGTTTCCAACAATTCCATTTCCATGAACCTGGGCACGGGTATCGTGGCCGTTTCGCGGGGCATGTGGATTATCAATTGCGATTCGATACAAATTCTGCACAATACCGTGCGACACAACTCTGCGGATACAGATAATCTGGCTTTTGAAATGCAGCAGACCAAAGGCGCGTCTGTCGTCAATAACGTATTTGTCAATACCGGGCTCGGCCTTGCCTTTAACTCGGCCGGCAACACGGCTTCGCATTTCGACTACAATGTTTACTTCACCAATGGCGCACAACTTTGCTTCGGCAGCGCCGAACTGAGCGGCATTCAGGCATTGACAGGCGGGGATCAACATTCCGCACAAGCCAGTCCCATGTGGACCAACGCCCTGCCCGACAGCCTTTCGCTGCACAATCCTGTACTGGAAAATATCGGTACCCAAACGGAGGTGCTGACCGATTTGCGCGGATTTGCGCGCCAGTTGCCCAATCCCGACCCTGGTGCATTTGAAACGCCTTCGGCTCCGCTGGTGCAACTCGGCCCGGATGTGGCCGTGTGTGGCCAGGCGGCTTTGCAAGGCTTCGCTCCCGGTGCATCCACTTATTTGTGGAATACGGGCGCCACTACGCCCCATATTACCGTGGACAGTTCCGGCACATATATCCTGACAGCATCCAACGCCATTGGCAGCAGCAGCGACACCATTGAAGTCGTCATATACCCTTTGCCGATGGTGTTTGCGGGCCCGGATGTGTCTGTTTGCAGTGGCGACACGGTCGTGTTGCAGGGCAGCAGTTCGGGCGCTTGTGTGTGGAGCGATGCGCTGGGCAATCCGCTGGAAGAAAGTTGCGAATTGCTTGTTCCGGCCCAGGAATCGGGCGCTTACATACTCGTTGCTACCAGCGCCGACTTGTGCCAGGCATCCGACACCATGACGCTTCAGGTGCTCCCGCTTCCACAAGTGCCGGTGATAGAGCGGAGTGGCGGAGTGCTGTCTGTGTCTAGTCCCGATGCCTTGCAATGGCTGCTGGATGGAAATCCGATCGAGGGAGCGAATGAAATGAGTTGGATGCCCCTTGTTGGGGGTGTGTATTCCGTACAGGCAACCAATGCAGAAGGCTGCTCGGTAGAGTCGGAGCCTTACTTTTTTGTGGAAAGCGGCATAGCAGCGGCGCCGGAGCGGACAGTTCGTATTTTCCCCAATCCTGTGGGCCAGGGGCATTTATTTATACAGATTTTGGGTGATTTTGCTCCGGAACGATATGCATTCTACAATTTGCAAGGCCAACTTCAGACAAATGGCGTGCTGAAACAAGATGCTCCCGATCGGTTCAATTTGCCTGCACCGGCAGAAAAAGGCATTTATTTTTTGAAACTTTCGGCCTCCGACGGATTTACCATCATTCGTACCATAGAAGTGCTTTAAACTGTATGATTCCCGATCAGATTACCAGTCCACGCCTCCAACTTCAACTCTTGCGCCCCGACGACTACGCCTTTATGCGCGTGCTGGTGAATACGCCCGGCTGGATCCGGTTTATCGGCGACCGAAATGTGCATTCGGAAGCCGACGCCAGGGCTTATGTCGAGCGCATCATGAACACGCCCAACCTGTATTACTGGGTGGCCTGGCTGCGCGACGGCAACAAGCCGATTGGGGTAGTGTCGTTTTTGAAACGCGATTATTTGCCGCATTTTGACATTGGATTTGCCTTTTTGCCGGAATATCAGGGACAAGGGTACGCTACGGAAGGCGCCCGTGCGGTGCTGGATATGGCGAGTGATCGCCCGGAATATCTGCCTGTACTGGCAACGCTGCTGCCTGATAATGTGCATTCCATCAAAGTGCTGGAACGGCTGGGGCTGCGCTTTGAACGAACAATGGAAGTAGGAGAGGACGTGCTGCACATATACAGCACGGCTGTCTAAAATTACCCTGCCGACTGATTGATGTCAGGCTGTTGGTGTGAAAAAAAGCCATTTTTTGCATTTTCAATTGGACGCAAACGCCAGAAATGGCATGAAAAGAACACCGAATCCTATCAACGAAACAACTGCACTCAAAAATCCGACCCGTAAAGTAGCAGAGGGCGACCTGACCGGCGGCGAAACGGTAGAAGAAGCCCGTGTACAAACCGTCAACAAACGCATTCGGAAAAAAATAAACCACGAAGCCACCGTGCTGGCCAACGACCTTGCCACCACACCCAAAGAAGACCGGCGCAAGGTAGCAGAAGCGTATCTCAACAATTTCCCTTTGGAAGAGCGCAAACTGCTGCTGAAAGTCCTGTTGGAAGAAAAAAAAGCCCTCAAAAATGCAAGAGGCAACCCCGACGAAGAACTGGCTGCCGACTGGCGCGAAGGCGGGTACCCTTACAAAAACCTCATGTCGCGCAAAAACTATGAGGCCCAGAAATACGACCTGCAGGTGGAACTCCTGAAACTCCAGGCATGGACCAAAAAAACCGGCAACCGGGTTATGATCCTGTTTGAAGGCCGCGATGCTGCGGGTAAAGGGGGCACCATCAAACGCGTGATGGAGCACCTCAATCCGCGCGGCGCCAGGGTGGTGGCCCTCGAAAAACCCACCGAAGAAGAACGCGGGCAATGGTATTTCCAGCGCTATATTCGCCACCTGCCCTCTTCCGGCGAGATTGTGTTGTTCGACCGCTCCTGGTACAACCGCGCCGGCGTGGAAAGTGTGATGGGCTTTTGTACCAAGGAAGAATACACCGAATTTATGCGGCAGGTACCCGAAATAGAGCGCAATCTGGTGCGCAGTGGCATCATTTTGATCAAATTCTGGTTCTCCGTGAGCCGAGAAGAGCAAAAACGCCGGTTCAAGGAACGCGAAACACACCCGCTCAAACAATGGAAACTGTCGCCCATCGACCGCGCTTCGCTCGATAAATGGGACGACTATACCACGGCCAAGGAAAACATGTTTTTCTTTACGGATACCTCCGATGCGCCGTGGATAGTGGTAAAATCCAATTGCAAAAAACGGGCACGCCTCAATGCCATGCGTTATGTGCTACACAAGGTGCCTTACGAAAACAAGGACGTGAGACGCATCGGTCGCCTCGATCCGCTGGTGGTCGGCCGCTCCAATGTGATTTATGAAAAAGGGGAGAATTTGTTGATTAGCCAGATGTCGGAAGAGCATACGTAGGGGAATAACATGTCCATCCAAATCACCCACATTGACACCGCCTGTATCCTTTTGGAAATCAATGGATACCGTATTCTGACCGATCCTACACTGGATCAGGCGGGCCATCTGTATCACCACGGTTTCGGCGCCGTTTCCCGCAAAACGGACAATCCGGCCTTGCAACATACTACTTTAGAGGGTATCGACCTCATTCTGCTGAGCCACCACCAGCACAAGGATAATTTCGACCACCAGGGCAAGGCGTTCAGCCGGACAGTGCCCCTGATTATTTCCACCAAACCGGCCGCCCGGGCTATTTCCGGCATCACCGGACTCGATGACTGGGAAACCTACTCCATCCATACGCCTAAAGTTCCCGGTCTGAAAATAACCGCCGTACCGGCCATGCATCACCCCTGGTGGCTGCCAGAGTTTTTTGCCGGCAAGGTCATCGGTTTTGTCATTGAATTTGAAGGGCAGGACAAAGGCGTGCTATACATTTCCGGCGATACGGTGTTTTTTCCGGGAATCCGGGAAATAGCCCGGCGCTACAAGGTCGATATCGGTATTTTTCATGTCGGATCGGCGCAGTTTCGCTACCTGAGCGGTTTTGGGCAATACACCATGGACAGCAAGGACCTGCTGAAAGCCGTGGAAGTGCTGAACCCGCGCACCGTCGTTCCCATTCATTTCAAAGGCTGGACGCATTTCAAGGAAACGGAAAGCGTGTTAAAATCGGTGGTTTTTTCCAGTGAATTGACCAAAAACAGGACGGTGTTTTTGGAATCCGGGGTAAAAACGGAGATGACGTAGTGGTGGCATGGGAAAAAAGATCAACCCTTGTTTTTGTCCAAAAGGGACAAAAACAAGGGTTGATCTTTTTTCCCATGCCACCACTACGCTACTACGCTGCAACCTATTCCACAAATTCCCGTCTATGCCCTGCACGACTGGACTGATAACCACCACCAGACACCAACATGAGCAAGGTAATACTCTACATCGCCACCAGCCTCGACGGCTATATTGCCCGACCAGATGGAAACCTCGACTGGCTTACCTCCATTCCCAACCCCGAAACCGGCGATTACGGATATGCAGCACTGCTGGAACGCATTGGTACTATCATGATGGGGAGAAAAACGTACGACGAGTTGCTGGGGTTCAGGATTGAATGGCCGTATACAGGATTCGATACTATTATCGTCAGCACCGATAAATTGTTGAAGATCAAGAGCCCCGACACACGTTTGCTGACAGAAAACCTGCCGGATGTTGTGACAGCGCTGAAAAAACAATCGCCCAAAGACATCTGGCTGGTGGGCGGCGGGCAACTCATCAACGCCTTTATTCAAAACGGGCTGCTGGATCAGATGATCATTTCTATTGTACCCAAAATCATCGGCGATGGAATACCGTTGTTTCCGAAAAATACTTTGGAAACGGAGTGGAAACTTGTTGATACACAGATGTTTGAGACTGGTTTGGTAAACCTGACGTATGAGATAGCGTAGTGGTGGCATGGGAAAAAGATCGGCCCGTTTCTTTGTCCAAAAGGACAAAGAAACGGGCCGATCTTTTTCCCATGCCACCACTACGTCACCCTACATGCGTTTCCAGTTCCATGCCTGCCACACAATGACAGCCGTAACAACACTTTCCAGAAAAGCAAGGAACACATAAAAAGCCCGCCATTCCGACATCGAGGATATTCCTACCAGCAAGGTAAGCAAGGTGAAAAATGCTCCTACTCCAATATTCAGCCAGCGCGTCATTTGCGGCTTCAACATCAATGATAAAAAAATCATCAGGGCTGGTATAGTCAGAAGGAAAGTTGCGAGGAACAACTTCATCGGGCTGTCCAGCATATTTTGCCCGTTCAACAAGCCTTCTACTTTTCCGGGTACATAGAGTTCGAAGTAATCGCCATAAATGTAGAGAAACATGACGCCTGTCCAAAGAGCAGACAGTTTCAGTCGTAAGGGTACTTTGTAATCTTCCAGTTGCATAGCCATTTTATAGTTGTTTGTTTTCTTTAGCACCAATGAGTAGCAGCCACAGGCAGGCGCCTATTTCACCTATGGATGGAAGCATTCCGAAATAAGAAGACACGCCCAAAGCGCCGTAGTTGGCCGATAAGGTATTGCCAAAATAATTTACCACATATCCCAGGCAGCCCAACATCAGCAGCACTCCGAGGGCCTTTGGAAGGAACCCGGATTTGTACACGAGGTATCCGAACGGAAGCAACCACAGCCCCCAAAATATGGTCGCAACGAGAATACCATTGTCATACTGGGTGAGGTACTGCATGGTCTGTTGTTGCAACTCAGGCAGGGGTGGTGTGCCGCTTTGCCTGGTGCTTTCCAGCAGAGAAAGAATATTGTATTTGTTCTGTAAGTTAGAAAAAGACACCGGAACGCTGACAATCGCCAGCACAGCCATTACGCCTGCCCAGAGTCTATCCACCGTTTTCAGTAGTTGAAACAGCGCAATGGGCAGAAAAATAAAGGCGGTGTAACAAATGGCACTGCTTGCAATGCTTGCCCGAAACAGGGTTTCATGCGTGGCAATATTGTCAAATGTTTGCGCGGGGTTGTCCCAGACAAACAACTGTTTGGGGACGTAAGCCAGGCTAAAAATACCCGTGATCACCACCACGAGATACAGCAAACCGGCGATTCTTGATATGTTGTTCTTTCCCAAAGGTGTTATTTGTTTAGGGTAAGAGTGTGCATTCATTTCAGTGCCGAAGTGAAAGCACAAACGAATAATATTTTTTGCGGCTTCCTTAAATTTTTCGCTGAATTGCCCGGATGAGACTACGAAATTGGTAAGTTAGTTGGGGAATGGAATGCTAACATGAGACATCCCGAATTTTGGTTGGGAATTTTTCCTGCCCAAACTGATCGCGTAGAGTATTTTCCCGCAGATGAACCCAGAACGTAGCGTAATTTCCCGCAGAACTCGCAGATTTACCCGCAGAACTCGCAGAACGTAGAGTACACCTACTTCTTCATATCGAGTACACGGTGTACTCTACGTTCTGCGAGTTCTGCGGGTAAATCTGCGAGTTCTGCGGGAAATTACTCTACGGGAAATCTACAGGAAACAAGTTCCAAAAAATAAGATCCCGAACCCTGGCTTTGGCCAAAATTCGGGATGTCTCATGTTTTTTATCCCATGCCACCACTACGCTTCGAAGCGCTGCGCCATGCCAAATCTAATTCGATTTTACAATTACAAAACTCAATTTTGGCCGTAGTTGGCGTCCTCGCCAACTACACGCGTTAAACTAAAATTCCCATCGCTACCTGGTAGTTGGCGAGGACGCCAACTACGGCCAGAGGGCGCCTACTACGGCCAATTGTTCCATAAAAATGTAAATGGAGCGCCAGACCCGCTGGCAGCGACGGTGACCTGCCCGTCGCAAACGGAAGCGCTGGAACAATTGTGAACGCTTACGATACTAATGATAGCATAGGCGGGTGTCGACCAACCAATAAAGAATAGAATAATGACAAACAGAATTGGTTTCATAGGAGTTGTATTAATTATTCGCACAGGAAAGGTTACGAGCAAGTTGTTTGATATAAGGGATGTCGGATGACTGTAAAAAAAAGTAAAATATTTCATAATTTCAGATTTAATTTTCTACACAAATTAAATATTTGGCCAAGTCTTTTAAGTATTCAATATCTGAATCAAGTAATATATCCTTAGCATTTTTTATGCTTGCCTTTATTTCCAGCATATCATTTATTTCTGGCCCATATAACTTACAACTAATCAAAGCAAGTCTTTGTTTGGACATTTTTCCTAGGATTGAATCGGAAAAATTTGTACTTAAATATTCATAAGTATTGTAACACTTTAAAGTTGGGCAGAATGAATTAGAAAAAAAATATATCAACTCAGGACAGGTTTCCTTCTGCTGAGAAATGTATTGTAATGCCGAAACATCTTGCTGCAAAGCGGGAGGAACCAGGATATGGAGTGGAGAAGAATAAATAACAGAGTCAGAAAAACCTGCTTTGCGGGTTGAAAAAATCAACCTGAAATCAATTAAACCTCCAGTTGTAGCAAAGGAATTTAAACTATAATTTTCATCATAGTATGAATTATAAAATTTAACATCATGATAAAAATGAATAGTATCCTCTATAGGGATTGCAGTCCCATAATCATCAGTAGGAAATGCATCTACAATTGGCATAGTAACCCAATTACCATTGCCAATTTTATATTGGCTTCCCTTGTAGGCGATTAGGTATATAGAATTCTCATCCGAGTCAGTTCTATGTATCAGTCCTAAGGTTCTATTTAGCCCAAACATGCATTTTGCAGTATCATTATTACTGAGTGAATTCCCAAGCAAAGTAACAGAAATAGGATTGGATTGAGCAATTACTCTACTGCAGCAGGATAAAAAAAAGCAAGTTAATGCGAGGTGAAACAAAATGATTTTCATAGTTCGTGAATTTTAAAATTAAAGCCCTTTACCAGGACTATTAAACCGACTGCGTATTAGATGTCTCTGAAAGTATACAAACTTTGGATTCAAAAAAGAAGAGGATGGGCGCATCAATTGCATATTTGGCCGTAGTTGGCGTCCTCGCCAACTACACAAGTTAACTAAAATTCCCATCGCTACCTGGTAGTTGGCGAGGACGCCAACTACAGCCAGAGGGCGCCTACTACAGCCAGAGGGCGCCTACTACGGTCAAGGCGCCATACAATAAACGGAGAATTCATCTCCAGGAAAAGTTACACAGAAATAAGAGTAGAAAGGAATAAACAGGAGGGTTGCGTGTCTGATGTTATTCCTAACGGAAATAAAAATAGCAGACATATTTGAGAATGCCAATAGGGGCAAATGTTAATTTATTTTTGCCGCGTCAGTCGCGTTACCAACGCTCCGCTACCTCATCCCATCCACCAGTACAACAGCATCAGGGAAACCAAAAGTATCACCACCACCGGCATCCAGATACGCAGCATACTGGTATGCCGGGGAGGTGTTTCCGAGGCCTCATTTGTTACAGGTTTCTTTTGCCGGTCGATAATCGTTACGTAAATAAAACAGAAGAAATTCACCGCCAGCGTCAGCATCAGGAAGATATAAGCCAGGTTCATGGAATCGGTGGCGGGCGAAATCTGCACCAGGTTGATCGAGTAAGCCACTGTGGCAAGGAAGGACGTGATGATCAGTTCACCTACCTCCTCGAAACTGGCCTTGTGGAAAAACAACATGAACACCGGTAGCGCGCTGAACATCAGGAAAGGCATGATAATCAGGATGATAGCGCCCCAGGGCTGGCGGCTCACGCCGAGGTGTACGTTGAGGCTTTTGTAGTTTTCCAGGTAGCGCGCCTTGTCGGTAGGGTCGTAGGTCACCTTGTCGAGCGAGCCGAGCGCATTGGACAATTGGTTGTCGAGCGTCACGAAATACTCCTGGGTGTCCCAGTCGTTGAATTGAAAATCCTTGATTTTGTCGTTGATCTGAAGTCGGCTGTAATCGAAACTGATGCGAATCTTGTTGCTCGAACTAAGTGCCGCGATAGGGATTTTCAGTTCGTGGCGGTCGAATGGAAACTTGAACGATTTGAAATTGCCCAGAAACTTTCCGCTGATGCGGTAGATGCGCACCACATAGTTGCTGTCGCGTTCTTCTGCAATGAGGTAGCGGTTGGCCTCTTCCGAACTGATGTTGCTGAAATCGATGTAACCTTCCTTGCTGATGTACTGCGAATCGGCAATGACCCAGTACAGCAGGTTGCAGTCGAAGGTGTTTTTGCGCACGTCGATGTCGTTGATGTCGATCACATCGAGGCCCACACGCAGGTTGGCAATGGGCTCGCCGTAGGTATTGATCTGCGTGGCGCAACTGCGGGTTTTGCCGCCGTGAATCTGGTCGAAATTCGGGTCTTTTCGTTGAATCAGCAGGCTGTCGAATTCGAACAAGTCGTCGTTGCTGGAAATCTTGCGGTTTTGCAGGCTTTTGAAATACGACACCAGAGAAGCGCGGTCATTGCATTTTTCCTGCAAGGCAATCTCAAAAATCTTCATGGCATCGGAGCAGCGGCGCAGGTTGTTTTCCGCCTGCCGCACCTTTTTTGGGTCGTGGTGGAAGAAGGGTTGCGGAAAACGTTTTTCAATCTCTTTTTGGTCGCGGTACACCTCTTCTGGCAAAGCCTCGTCGGCTGCAGCATATCGGATAAAAGTATGGCCGCGTTCGCGGGAAATTTTTTCTATTTCCTGGTCGTTCAGGTCGGTTGAGATGCCTACAAAAGTTTTGGGCGGCAGTTTGCTGCGTTCCAGAAAACGCATGATAGAATCACCATAGCCCGTGTGGGTATTCAGCAGGATAATTTCGGGTTGCGGTTTTTCCAGCATTCTGCGCAGCGAACGTTCCATCACTACTACCGAGTCTCTGGGAACTTCACGGTTCTGGATATAACTGCGCTGCCAAAGGCATACAGAGTCATATCGAAACCCGTTTTTTTGCATGCTTTCCGTGAAAAGGTTGTGCAGCAGGTAGTCGCATTCCGTCACAAAACCCACCGACTGTTTTTTCAGCACCTTGTCGATAAACTGCACGAAATAATTGGGTTGCGGGTCGTTGGGTTGCAGAAAAATGGCATTTTTCCCGAAATCGAGGCGGTTCTGGTCGGCACTCATCGACATCACAGGCAGCCGGTCGCGGATGTACGGTGCCGCAAAACGGATGTAGCGCCCCCAGGTGTTGTCGATCACCAGCGCTATGTTTGTATCCGCCGTGATGGCCTGATACAGCGCCGGGATGGTATCCGGTTTGAAGTCGCACTGGAAGGTTTTTAACCTAAATTCGACGGGGTAGGGTGCCGGTTCTGTCCGTGCATTGATGCGCCCCAGGTAGGTTTCCAGCGAAACGATATACAGCGAATCGAGGTAGTTGTTGGCCTTGTTCTTTTCGGGATCGAGGTAGTTGAAACCCACATACGCCACGTATTTGACTGGACGCAAAAACGGCGTCTTTTTACAGGCAAACAGACCGGCGATCAACGAAACCGAAAGTGCAAGGAGGATGTTTTTCATGGCGGGCTTCCGACAAGGGATAAATGAGTCCGAAAAGTAATACAAATGAAGGAATCCGAAAACTGCACTAACTTTAGAGCATGTTTGGTTTTTTTTGCCAGGCCTGAAAAGCGGCTTTTTTGCGCGTCACCTTTTTTCACTTACATAGTCACCACTATGCGCATGAAAAAACGCGTAAAACGTACAAAAAATCCATCTTTTCAGAACCAGGCAAAAAATCCCAAACATGCTCTTACACAACTCAATAAGAAAACTATTGAAAGTGACACACGCCCGTTTTTTACTCGTTTTTTTTGCACAAGTATCTCTGTGGTGCATGATTCTTGTTGGCTGTAATCAGAATCCTGCCCCGACACAACCCGCCGAAGCCGAAGAGGAGGAGAACTCCGACATAACGGCTGCCTTTCTCCTGAATCAGGCGGGCGACTCTGCGGTGCAAAGCACGGATTACGACCGAGCGCTTGCATTGTATCAGCAATCGATGGACTCCGCAGCCGTAGATGCCGACTCGTTCAACTATTACGATTCACGCCTCGACATGGCCTGCGTGTACGACCGACTGGGCGAACTTGACAAATCCATCCAGATTGGCATTCCTGTGCTCGAAGCCTTTATACGCAGCGGCGATTCCACGCGCATCGGGCGCACGTATTCCACCTTGTCTGCCTTTTATGGCCGGGCCAATATGCCCGACAAGGCTTTTGAAATGGCCCAAAAAGGTTTTGATATCCTGAAATATTATGGTTCCGACATCGAGCGATGAGCTGCCTACAACCAAATGGCATTTACCTACAGCGACGACGGCCGCTGGAAAGAAGCCCTGCCTTTGCTGGATACGGCGCTGATGTTGATGTATCGTTCGGGTGTGCTGGATCAGTTACCAGGTATGAGCCTCAATATTGGAGACTGCCACCGCGAAATAGGTAATATTCCTGAAGCAAAACGGTACCTGAACCAGGCTATTGGCTTGGCCGACAGTTCCGGACAAATGCATATCAAGGCTCGTTCGCTGGAACGCCTGTCGCAAATAGCAGAAGCACAAGGCAATACAGCAGAGGCGCTTCCCCTTTTCAAAAAGGCGGTGTCATTAAAAGATTCCATTTTCAAAGCGGATAAAGTAAAACGCCTGCAGGAACTGGAAGTAGCATATAAAACCCGGGAAAAAGAGCAGGAAATTATGTTGCTGCGTGCTGAAGAACAGGCCTCGGCTGCGCGCCGAAGACTGTTCTGGTTGTTGTGGATCGGGTCGGGTATCGCAGGCAGTATCGGATTGCTGTACTGGCGCTCCAAAGCCATTGCGGCCAAACGGGCCTTGCGACGCAACCGGGCGCAACTGCATGAATTTGCCCGCGTATTGCTGGATAAAAATGCGCGACTGCTGGAACTCGAAACAGCCTTGAATGCAGAAAATCAGATAGAAACCCACACAGCGGAAGACAATGAAAGCACACCAAACGGCAGCGATCTGTACAATTTTCGCATACTCACCGAGCAGGACTGGAATACTTTTAAACAAATGTTCGAGCGCAGTTATCCGAATTACCTGCATCGTTTGCGCACTGCCTTCCCCGATATTACCAGCGCAGAAGAACGCCTGAGCCTGTTGCTGAAAATCAACCTGCATCGCCATGAAATTGCTACCATGCTGGGCGTGTCGGATTCTACGGTCAAAAAAGGACGCGCCCGACTGCGCCGCCGACTGGCACTTTCTGAAGACCAAAGCCTGGAGGCGTTTTTGCAGGAGTTGAAGTGATGGTTTGGATTTGGCAACTTTTTGAATGTTGCCAAATTTCAATTGCTACCCGCATTTGTCCCCCTTTTTGTCCCCCTTTTCTGCTTTCATATACCAGGTATTCACATGCAATTTTGCGGCGCTTCCCGCACGGATGTTTAGTTCGTACGGGAATGCCGCTTTGTCAATAATCTGGTTTTAATATATGAAAAACACTTACCTGCTTCGGCTACTGCCGCTTTTGTTTTTGTCCCTTGTTTTTGGATTTTCTTCCTACTCACAAACTACCTTTTTTGAAGTGCTGGCCAATGAAAAATCACGAAGCCAGTTTAAGGTAAATCCTTCCATTCAGAAATACACCCTTTTCCGCCTCGATGAAGCCGCGCTACGCGAGCACCTGGTCGATGCGCCTATGCAATTTCAGCATGACGGGAACGGTATTCCGGTGGATATTCCGTTCCCCGACGGACACATGGAGCCTTTTTACATCGAAGAAACACCCCTGCTCGCGCCCGATATTGCTGCGCAACACCCTGATTTCAAAACCTATACAGGAAGAGGTGTTCGGAACAAAGGGCAGGTGATTCGTTTTAGCCTGACCTCCGTCGGATTTGGCGGTATTGTCCTGAATGTAAAAGGAAAAACGGTGTATTTTGAATCCTACCAACGCGGTAGTGGCATGTATGTGGCCTATTTCACCAGCGATGCATATGCACCCGGACGAGCGCCTTCGTACCAGTGCGGCGTGGATGGCGACCACGAAAATTCAAAAACGGCCCATTTGGGAGAAACTGATACGCCTGTTGATTATCGCAACAACACCGGGGCTACACTCCGAACCTACAGGCTGGCGATCGCTGCTACCGGTGAATTTACGCAGCATCCGCTTTACGGACATGGAAGTGTAACGGATGCTTTTGCCGTAATTGTCAACTACGCCAACAACATGGCGGGGGTTTATACCAATGAAATGTGCGTGTCTTTCACATTGGTAAGCGGCACCAACATCGTGTATGAGGACCCCATGAATGATCCCTATGACAATGATGATCAGGGATTAATGCTGGGTCAAAATATTGATGAATTGGCTACGGAAATTTTAAATAGCAATTACGACGTCGGACATGTATTCGGATACACTGGCGGCTCCGGCGGTGGCGTGGCCTATACGGAGGCCGTTTGTGACAATAGCATAAAAGGTGGCGGGGTTTCCGGGATGGGAGATGGTTCTTATGCGCAAGTTTTTAACGACCAGTTGGTGTACCACGAAGTAGGGCACCAGTTTGGCATGAGCCATAGTTACAATAGCAACATTCCTGTGTGTACCACACGCAACCAGCCAACTTCTGTGGAACCGGGGTCGGGCGCAACGATCATGAGTTATGGATTCACCTGTGATGCAGACGATTACGAGTCCAACTATGGCCCCATTTTGCAATTCCATTCCATTAGTTATTCCCAGGCATATACTTATTTTACCAATACGGCCCCTGGCTGGGGTGGCAGTTGTCCGGTTTCTACCGCTACTGGCAATCACCTGCCCAATATCACGATGCCTGCCAGTAAAACTATCCCGAAAGGAACTCCTTTTATGCTGACAGGCACGGCCACTGATATCGATGGCGATGTGCTTTCCTATTGCTGGGAAGGTACCAACACCGGCAGCACAACCGTTCCTGATGAATTTGTTCTGGACGATAATGCCGAGTCGCCCTTTTTTCGCACATACGAAGCAATCGAATCCGGAACGCGCTACTACCCTCGCCTGGAAAAGGTGCTGAACCAGACATATAAAGGCATCGGCGACAAATTGCCTTCTATAGGCGTCACCACGACACACCGCCTTACCGTACGCGACAACAATCCCGGAGGCGGCGCTACGGTATACGGCACTTTATCTATTCCTGTGGATGGCAACTCCGGGCCGTTTTTGGTGAACAATATTGCAAATACATTCACCCCTGGCGCTTCCGTGCTGGTGCAATGGTCGGTGGCAGGCACCACTGCTGCCCCTGTAAGTTGCTCTCAGGTGAACATTCTGATGTCTACCGACAATGGTCAGACATTCAATACCACCCTCGCGGCTAATACTCCCAATGACGGCTCCCAAACCATTACCCTGCCCAATATCAATACTACTATGGGGCGTATCATGGTGCGTTGCAGCAACAACTACTTTTTTGACATCACCAACCAGTTTCAGATTCAGGGCGCGCTACCGGTTGAATGGCTCGAATTTACAGCCTCGCTGAAAAATAAACGCGATGCACTGCTGCAATGGAAAACCGCTACAGAAACCGACAATGCAGGATTTGAAGTGGAAATGTCAGGCCAATCCGATGACGCATTCAAAAAAGCAGGTTTTGTGGGCGCCTCGCCCGATCGTTCTTACCAGTTTACCATTCCTGCTTTGGAAAATGGAGAATACTACTTCCGGCTCAAACAAATAGATCGAAACGGCACTACCTCTTACTCGCCAATCCGAACGTTGCGAATAGGCGAACAGCAAGCCACCTTTTCCATTTTCCCGAACCCGGCACAAAGCGAGTTGACGATACAATTGCCCGCTGGCGGAAGAGCGAATGCGCAACTGGAAATTATCAACCAAATAGGCCAGGTATTGCGCAGTCTCTCGGTAGCAGATGGACAGGAATTGTTGCCCATTGATATTGCCGATTTGCCTTCAGGGGTATATGTCTTGTACTACCGCGCAGGCGAACAAACACAGGAAGTACGATTTACCAAAAATTAAGGGGGATTACAGGGTTCCAATCATTCATTTGGCTTTTCTCGAAGGGCGCAGGCACTGGTTGCCGGGCGTCCTTCGGTTTTTGATTTGACAACTTTCCAAAAGTTGTCAAATCTGAGTAGCCATGCTGAGATTTGACAACTTTCCAAAAGTTGTCAAATCTGAATACCCATGTTGAGATTTGACAACTTTCCAAAAAGTTGTCAAATCTGAATACCCATGTTGAGATTTGACAACTTTCCAAAAAGTTGTCAAATCTCAGCAGGATATTAAATCAACATTCCTGTAAAAAGACGAATGAAGATTACCATTCCGACTTCCAGGCGAAATATCTTTCGCCCAAACTTTTGATCTGTTACACATGAAAAAAATACTCTTTCTGCTGTGCCTGGGCCTGCAAGTCAGCGCGTACAGCCAGCAAACCAATGCCTTCCCCGTACAAGCCACCATTGCCAATGGCGTCATTGAAGGCCTGTACAATACCCATACCGGTATTCAAACCTACTTCGGTATCCCATTTGCCCAGCCGCCCGTAGGCAACCTGCGCTGGAAAGCCCCGCAGGCTGTTTCCAACTGGAAAGGTGTGAAAGAAACCAAAAAATTCGGCCCGCGCCCCATGCAAACCATCGTTTGGGGCGATATGAACTCGCGTTCCGACGGCGTGAGCGAAGATTGTCTGTACCTCAATGTTTGGACGCCTGCCAAACGCAACACCAAAGACCTGCCCGTACTCGTCTATTTCTACGGCGGCGGCAATGTGGCCGGCGACGCTTCCGAGCCGCGTTACGACGGCGAAAGCATGGCCAAACAGGGTATCGTAGTGGTCACTTGCAATTATCGCCTTAATGTGTTCGGCTTCCTTGCCCATCCCGAACTGAGCGCTGAAGCGCCTTACAAAGCATCCGGCAACTATGGTATGCTCGACCAACTGGCAGCCCTGCAATGGGTACAAAAAAACATCGCTGCCTTCGGGGGAAATCCTGCCAAAGTGACCATTGCCGGCGAATCGGCAGGCTCCATCGGCGTGAGTTATCAAATGGCTTCGCCGTTGTCACGTCGGCTGATTGCTGGCGCTATTGGTGAAAGCGGCGCAGGCATCAACCCGACCATGGCCGCCGTGCCCCTGGCGGATGCAGAAAAAATGGGCGCCGAATTTGTCAAAAACGCCGGTTATACCAGCATCAAGGAACTGCGCGCCTTGCCTGCCCGCGACATCTATGAAATTTACAATGAATCGAAACGTTTCGGATTTCCGGTAGTCATCGATGGTTATTTCCTGACTAAAACGCTGCCGGAAATTTTCAGCGCTGGCCAACAGGCGCAAGTGCCGCTGCTGCTGGGCTGGAACTCCGCCGAAATTCCCGGCGTCGCGTTTATGCAGGGAGCGCCCATGGAAGAGCAGGCATTCATCGAAAAAGTAAAAAAGGAATATCCTGCCGACTACGAAGAGGTGCTGCGCCTGTACCCGCACGGCTCGGCCCGCGAAGTGGAAGTGTCGGCCACCCAACTGGCTTCCGACCGCTTTATTTCATACAGCACCTGGAAATGGTTCGATCTGCACCGCAACAACAGCATTCAGCCTGTGTATCGCTACCTGTACAGCAAATTGCGCCCGCCGCTGGTGGATAATTCTTTGGCTTCCGGCCTGGCTGGCGGCACGGTGAAAAAAGATTCCAACGCGCCGAAACCACCCGAAGCCGTCGGCGCGCCGCATGCCTGCGAAATCGAATACTGCATGGGCAACCTGCGCCTGGTGAAAGACTACGCCTGGACGGACGACGACCACAAGGTGTCGGATACGATGCTGCGCTATTTTGCCAATTTCATCAAAAACGGCAACCCCAATGGCGATGGATTGCCTGATTGGCCGGTAGCCAAACCCAAAGACGACGCGCCGCCGGTGATGATTCTGAACACGGAATCGAAAGCCGAAAAAGCCGTGATGGATGGGCGGTACCGGTTTTTGGATAAGCAGTATATGAAGTAGGTTCTTAGCCATTCGTTTCACCCGCCGTAATAGGATAGGACAACGGATGCAGCGGATGTCTACAGATTAAAACAAATTTTGTAGTAATTGGTACACTCTACGCGTTGTGTCCTTTGTGAAACCGTGGTGTCCTTTGTGGTTAATAATTTTTACCACAAGGTTCACAAAGGTTTCACAAAGGACACAACGCGTAGAGTGTGCCTGATTTTTCCTCGAACGATTACCCAAGTGTTGTTTAGGGTTGTTGAAAATGCCTAAATTGCCTCTCGCCTCACACCTCTTCTTACTCCCTTACCACCAAATTATACCTGTACACCGCTTTTTCCGCAGTCCCGGTATTGCTCGACACCAAAAATCCTGAATTCAGCGCCTCTAGTTTGCGGGCAGGCGTAAGCCGGTCATCTTCCTCAAACAACAATTCGCCGGGCAGCCCATTCAGTTCGTCTCCTTCTGAAGTCCAGGCGAGTATGTGGATATGCGCGGGCAAATCCGATCGCGGATAACCACGCGGCCGGATGGTTTCCATTTCAAAAGCGCCCGAATGGTTGGTGCGTACGTAGCCGAACAGGCGTGCATGCCCTATGTCGCTTCCTTTGCTAAGCACATGGGCAGCCGTATCGGCGTACCATCCTTTGTCGGAAGTTTGGTACATGTACACCAGGGCATTGGCGTAAGGTTTGCCATCTGGGCTGGTAATGGTGCCGAGAATAGTGGTTTTCAGACCAGGTTCATCCGGCGTAACGATCACTAATTTTTCTGCGCGGGCGTTTTTTTCGATGATTTTTCGAAAAGAGGTCTGGGAATGCAACGACATCCATTGTGGGTCGCTGAGTACCTGATTTACGGACAAATCCCCTCTTTTCAGTTTTTCGCCCAGCATCTCGATGTCGCCCGTTTGTTGTTTTGTCTGACATTGCAGGCTGCTCCAGCAAACCAGCAATAGCACGCAAAGAGTGTTTTTCATAGCCTAAAATATAGTTGTGTGAAAAAAAACGCTACCTCCTGGGCGCTACCAGGTCGAGCACAATTCTCCAGTCGCGCCCGTTTTCTTTTTTCCAGATGCGCAGGTAATTCAGGCTTACACTTCTGGAATTTTCCAGCATGGTGACAACCCCGCCGCCATATGCATATCCCAGGTCGCCTGATTCGGCCAGAAAAGATCGGAAAGGAGAAAACTGAAATTTTTTGTCGGTGGCAGCCAGCAATGCGGAAATGTCATCTTTGTTGGTGTAAGGCGCGTGCCCGGGTCGGTACAGGCGCGCCTCTTCCGACAGCCAGTCTTTGTACACCTGAAGGCCTTGCTTGTTGAAGTTTTTGGCAAATTCCATTTCCAGGTTAAAAAATTCCTCTTCCGGGCCGGGGGAAGTATTATAAATCGTCCCTTTAAAAGCCGTTACGGCTGGAATGGCTGAAGTGGAAAAAGCGGGCTTTTCAACAGGCGGGTGGCCAATTCCCAGGTCGAGCGCTACTTTCCAGGAGCCATCGGGTTGTTTTTTCCAAACGGACACGAAATGCCCCGTGCCAGCAGGCTTTTCATCTTCGCGGCTGGCCCGGTATTCGAATGGTCCGGTCGTGTACCCCAGATCGCCAGCAGCCGACACATCGGCAAAAGTGGGTTCCCAGGTGAGCAAATCCTTGTCGTCGGCAGCCGCCTCCCAGAAAGGTTTTCCTTCCACTGGGCCGGGCCGAAAAATGACGCTGCTGTCGGCCAGAAAAGACAAAAAGGCTGTCCGGGTACTCGTTTCTGCCGATTTTTGGGCAAAGGCTTTTTCTGCGTTTACCAGCGATTCCAGGGCCGACTGCGCGTTGGCCACTATAGATAACAGGGTGAAAATCACGATATGGAAAAAAGGTCGCATTTTTTCTGCGTGGAGTTGTTGTGAACAAAAATGGGAACCTGCAAAGATGGTGTATCTTGGGATTCTCTGTTCGGCTTCGCCTCAAGGAGAATCTGGATTTGGCGGATAAAGCGGATGAAACGGATTTTTTGTGGCCTGTCGGCCACATGTCTTGATTTTTATTGGATTCAACAAGCATAGAAGCCCAATCAAAAGATGGCAATAAGCAAGGAATCAATTTATTTCATCCGCTTTATCCGCCCAATCCAGAAACCCTGTGAGGCGAAGCCGAACAGGGTATCCAAAAATATTATCAATTACCGATTTTATCCAAAGCCTTTTTGGCGCCTTCATTTCCGGGATTCAGTGCCAGCGATTTCGAATAGTTGTCTTTTGCATGCGTCCTGTCTCCCAGTGCCAGATACGCTTCACCCAGACTGTCGAATGCATTGGCAGAATCAGGAAACAGTGTTGTATTAATTTTGAATACTTCCAGAGCGTGTTGCTGGCGACCGGAATTCAGCAATCCGTACCCGATATTGTTGATGTCTTCCTCCCGAATGGTGCAACTATTTTTTACGGCTTCATAGGCCACTGGTATGTCGGAAGGCTTCCCTTCCAGCGCGGCCATGCACAGGGCTTGTGCCAGCGATGTTTTGGGCATATTGTACGATTTGCCTTCCAAAATACGGATAACAGCCGGCTGCATGCCCATAAAGTCTATTTCGTTGTTGCGCAATACCAGCAGGCTCACATCCGAATCGCGGAAACGAATGAACGCATTGCGGTGCCCCGGCCAGCCACCGGTGTGTTGTGTCAATCTGCGCCCTTCGGGGTCGGTCGACACAAACCAGCCAAACCCATATCCGGCTGCTTGCCCGTTGTTGAGCAGGCCGCTGGTGAAGGCGGCTTCCAGTGTTTCCTTTTTTACCAGCCTGCCGGCTTCAAGTGCCTGCTCCCACAACCACATGTCGTGGCTGCAGGAAAAAATGCCGCCGTCGCCGTAAGTACCCGTTATGGTCGTGACCTGTTTTTTGTACGGGGCAAAGTTTTTGGGCAAAATCAATTTGGCCTGCTCCGGGTCGATGACATACCCGAAAGCAATGCCTTTCTGCCTGGATTCGTCAAAAACGGTTGGATACACCCGCGTTTGTGTCATGCCCAGTGGGTCGAAAATGCGTTTTTTCAAAAAGTCGGCGTAGCCCATGCCCGACACCTGCTCGATGATGCTGGCCAGCAAAATATATCCTGTATTGCAATATTGAAAACGCTCGCCGGGCGTAAACAACATGGCGGGTTTGTATTCGGCCAGCAGGGCAATGGCTTCCCGGTTGGACGCGGTGGCGCCTTCTTTCCAGTATTGCATACCCAATTGCATGTAGTCGGGCAGGCCCGAAATGTGGTGTAGCATCTGGCGCAGGGTGACGGTATATGGCAATTCCGGAAAGTATTTTTGCAGGCTGTCGTCGAGGTTTAATTTGCCCTCTTCCATCAGCATCAGTATGCCCATGGCGGTGAATTGCTTCGTGACCGAACACAGGTTGAACAGGGTGTTTTCGGTCACCGGCTCGCGGGTATCGTAGTTGGCATATCCGAAACTTTTGTGGTACAGCAGTTTGCCTTTTTCCGATACAAATATGGAGCCGTTGAACAGCCCATGCCCGGCAGCAAAGGTCATCATGCTGTCGATGCGGGCTACACGGGCATCCTGGGCGTGGAGGCTGGTGGCGAAGAGGAGGAATAATGGTAGGAGGTATCGCATGTGGGCGGTGGTTTTTGCGAATACGCAATTTTTTACGAAAACATAATTTTTACGAAAACACAGGGCGTTGCCCTGTGCTATTGGAGACGCCCTTTCAGGGCTATTTGGGTGGCATTCGCACATTAATTATCTATTCAAAAGGGCGATAACAGGTTCATTATCAGTTGAATGCGGATTTATTCATCATTCATCATTCATCATTCATCATTCATCATTCATCATTCATCATTCATCATTCATCATTCATCATTCATCATTCATCATTCTAACCTGCTCTCTTCTTCTCATCCTCAATCCCGCTCGTACGCCTGCGGGCCTGTTGAACGGTGTTTTTGCCAAAACGCTGGACGTAGGAAAGGGTGACGACCTTGGAATCCCAGGTGCGATCGGTGTACCAGTCCTGGTTTTGGTATTGCACGATCACGGCAATATGGTTGGTGTAGAAAATGTCCGACATGGACAGTTTGAGGGTAGACAGTTTGTTGGCGGAGGTTTTTTGCAAACCAGCGCTAATTTGAGCCAGGTCGCGGATGATGAATAGCCCCCAGGCCATGCGCGACTGGTACATGCCGCTCAATTCGGCCGACCAGCCTTTGCCCAGTGCGAAGGCATTGTTGACATTCATATCCCAGGAAACGGATGTATTCAACAATTGTCCTCTTTGAAACAGGCTGGTGTATCGATTATAATAAATGCTGCCATTGATGCTGCTATTCATCCACTTGCCTATGCTGAAGGGGACGGACGCGCCCAGGCTTATCTGTTCGAAATTTTGTAAATTGGCTGGTATTTGATAGGAGATTTTTGTGGAATCGTCTTGTACAAACACGTCCGTAATCACTTCTTTACTTTGCACATACGATAGCGTCAGGCTGTATTTCTGTTGCAGCGTATGGCTGAGTTCGAAAGAATTGGAAAGGACGGGTTTGAGCGATGGGTCGCCGACCACATAGGTGTACGAATCGACAAAAATGCGGAACGGATTCAGTTGGCGGTAATCCGGCCGGTCGATGCGGCGGCTATAGGAGAATGACAGGAGGTGGTTTTCGGACAGTTTTCTATTCACAAAAATGCTGGGGAACAGGTACGCGTATTTGCGCTCAAACTCCTCTCCGGTAGAAATCTGATTGCCCTGTGTCCTGGTTTGTTCCAGGCGCAGGCCAGCCTGAATGTCCATGCGTGCGAAAGATCGGGCATAATTGAGGTAGGCAGCGTTGATATTTTCCTTGTAAATGAAATGGTTGGACAGGTTCAGATCCAGTTCGTTGACGCCGTTTATTTCGTTGAAAAACTGGATGTCATTATCGGTTTCCACGATGCTGGATTTGATGCCCGCTTCGAGTTTGGCATCTTTTTTCATGGGCTGCACGTAATCGGCTTTGACCGATTTTACCTGGATAAGACCCTGCTGGTCGGTATTCAGGATGAAACCCGGCGGCGGTGGGGCAGCAAAGGCAAACTGTTCAGTAACAATGTGTTGTTTCACTTTTGAATTAAAACGGCCATAGTCGACGTCCATCGTCAGTTCCTTGCCTGTGCTGTCGATGGTGTGTTTGAAATTGAGGTTGCCGAAGCCGTTCCAGCGCTTTTCTTTCAGAATACCCTTGGTTTCGGTCGTGTATTGCAAGGCGCTTTCTGCATCGGAAATGGTGGCGTAGGTATATGCGTCGCGTTTGCTGCCGATGGCTGTTCCACTTAGCATGGCGCCGATCACCGTTTTTTTACCTGCATAGAAATCAGCGCCTATTTTCCCGGTGTGGTTTTTAAAAGGCTGGTGCGTAAAAGAGTTCTGATCGAACACCGATTGTACTTCGTGTTGGTCGTCAAAAAACTTTCGATTGATAAAAAAGCGCGTAAACCCTTTCGGCTGCCCGTAGGAGTAATTGCCGAACAGGTTCCATTTCTTTTTCCTGAAATTCAGGTTGGTACTGCCGGAAGGTTTGAAGTAAAAACCTTGTCCTGCGCTGAGCGATACAGACCCGTTGAAGCCCTGTCGTTGGTCTTTTTTGAACCGAATATTGATAATACCTGCATTGCCTGCGGCATCGTAGCGGGCAGAAGGGTTGGTGATGATCTCAATCTTGTCGATGTTGGCAGCAGGAATACCTTTGAGGTACTGAATCAATTCGGCGCCTGCGAGGGGCGATATTTTTCCGTCGATCATCACAATCACACCTGCCCGACCTTTGAGGTTGATGGAAGTTTCCTGATTGATCAATACGCCAGGCGCGCGTTCGAGTACTTCCAGCACCGAACTACCTGTGGAAGTGATGCTGCTTTCTACGTTGATGACAAGTTTGTCGAGTTGGCGTTCCAGAAATGGCTTTTTGCTGGCTACGGTTACTTCCGAAAGCGCCTGTGTAGTGCGCTCCAGTTGGATGGCCGGGAGTTCCAACTGCATATGCTGATCATCGATCAACAGAGAAGCCGAACTATACTTGTCGTGACCGATCAGATAGGCCGTCAGGAAATAAGCACCCGGTTTGATTTCATCGATGAGCGCGACGCCGGCATTGTCGGTAATGCCAATTTTGGCGAGGGTAGAGTCCTGCAGGCGCATAAGCCCGATGGAAACGCCCTCCAAGGGCTGTTTTTCAGCATTTTGGATGCTTAGTTGAATACTTCCGCGCACAGAAGCGTTTTGTGCAAATACAAAAGTCGCACTTACAGCAAGGAAAAGGCTTGCTGCGAGCCTACAGATTTTAAAGGTTTGAATCATGGTCGAACTGATTAAATTGATTTTGGAACATACCCAAAAGTCAAAATCACCGGTTCAACACTGAAAATTTATAGATGGAGAGCGAGTGGGGGAGCGTGAATAACGACTCTGAAGTTATGAGTTATGAGTGATGAGTTTTACTCACTTTGCTTTTGGCTACTCTATTGAAGACGCCAAAAGCAAAGTGAGTAAAACTCATCACTCAACACTCAACACTCAACACTCAACACTCATCACTCATAACTCATCACTCATCACTCAACACTCATCACTCCGGCAGCGTCACCGTTCCCATGTGGAAATTGCTTTTGCTGAACAATTTCGGTTTGATGGAAACAAAGAACAACTGGTTTTTCCCGAACGGGCTGCTGTCTTTCGGAACGAAAAGGGATTCGATGTCTTTTGCTTCAAAAAGTTGTTTGCGCACCAGTTTGCCATCCGGCGAAAGGGTGGTCATTACCGCAACGCAGTCTTTGAAAGAGTTGACCAATTTGGGTTTGGTATTCGACACCGGCTTGTCCATATTGTCCTCATCTTCGTTGTAGAAGAACACCACATCGTTGCCATGCAGGAGCGACACATAGGAAATGAAGAAGTCGGTATTGACGCCGATCTGGTATTTCGGGATGGCGCTCACACGTTCGATTTCACCTTTGGAATTGATGGTAAAAATGATGATGTCGCGCGAGTTGTATTCGTACGTGGTGGTCCAGGTACGGCCGTTGTAGGAAGTATGCGTTACCACATAATTCTCTTCAGCCACAACCACGGCTGAATTGTCGTCGCGCACAAGGAAGTCGCTGAACTTAAATGAACTTTCCAGACCTTCCGAGCCGGTTTTGTCTTTGTCGGTGTTTTTATCGCCAAATTTCTTGAGGTCGGCTACTGAAAACTCTTTTTTATTGCTGGCCTTCACCACGCCATCTACGCCCAGGTCGAGGTAAAACACGCCTTGCAGGCTGCCGTTTTTTGTATTGGAATAAAAACCGGCGCATTTCAGGTTGTCGCTCAAATCGGTTGTAAGGGAAGCGCCGCGAATGAACGAGTCACCCAACTGGAGTTTGTATTCCTTGGGGTCTTCGCTGTCTTTCGAAAATTTGTATAGCACGATGTCGTAGGCTGCTACCGACTTTTTCTTGTCGTTCTTCTTGCTTTCCTTGGCTTTTTTGCCTTCGTAAATTTTGGCAAGCATAAACACGCTACCATCATTTTTCAGGAGGGTGGCCAACACTTCGGTTTGCTCTTCGGTGTGGCGCAGGGAAAGTTTTCGCGACCAGTCTACCGACAAGTCTTTGTTCATCACAGAGATGAAAATGCGGAATGGCTCGTCGTCGCGGTCGTCGTCCGATACGGCCCGGAACAGGAGTTTGGTGGAGTCTTTCGACACATTCCACAGCACGGTAGGAATATCGTCCCGGCTTTCATACTTGAATTTTGCGATGTCCTGGCGTTTGCCTTGTTTGCCGGCCAGGTCGAGCGGCACGATACTGTATCGGATAAAATCTTCTTTTTTGTTGGCTTCTGAAAGCAGCCACACAAATTGGCCGTTGAAATAGCGCATGCCCATGGTGGACACACCTTTGCGGTCGGATTCGTAGTTTTTACTGTAAATCAGTTTGAACGTCGGATCGTACTTTTCCAATACGGTAGTTACATCGGTAGCCCTGCCGGTAAATGCATTTCTGTTACCATCATAAAAATACATGTAGTGCCCGGTGGCATCTGAATAAAGGTGTCCTTCAAAAGTTTTGCTTTTGGAAAGTTTGAATTCCGGGCTGATTTTTACCACTGCTTTTTGGGCAGGTAAAGTAGCGACAAGCCCCAAGAGGAGCGCGAAAAGAGAGAAAAAACGAGTCATCTATATCGATGTTTGTGATGGAAAGGACTTTTGAGAATGGTCAAATATGTGTTATTACACGTTCTAACCGATAGGCACGATGCAGGAATAAAAAATAATGTCGGATATTAACAATCATCAACGCTTTCAAACGGGTTTTCGTACCGATGTTTGTTATCCATTTCTTTAGATTTCAAACTGTATACCAATTCCCATGCAACTACGTACAATTTTACTGCTTCTGACTGTCTGTCTATTTACCTGTCACTTATATGCACAGAAAAAAAAGCCCAACCGCGATGTCGAGGTGATCAATTTTGGGGACAGCGAAAAGTCCTCCAAAGATGATAAAGTGTACCACGGACTGATATTAAAAACCAGCCCGGTATCTTTTATTTTCGGCCGACAGCCGGTTGAACTGGAAAAAGAGTTGAAAGATTTTTTGAGCCTGCAGGTAGGTGCGGGCGTTACTTTTGCGCCCTTGTGGGCCGGGTATGACGACCTGGTCAATGAAATAAGCGATGAAGTGGATGGTTACTACGAAAGCGAACAGTGGTCGTTCGATGAACCCGACGTGTACAGCGATTACTCCATTCGTAAAGGCAAACCAGGGTTTCTGGCCTCTGTTTCACCCCGACTGTTTTTCGAAAGCGACGGATTCGAAGGGATGTATATGGGGCCGGTGCTGCGTTATTCCGTACAAAACTTTGCCGTTCAAAAAGTCCAGGAAGGCCTTCCATATGTAGAACGCATCGATGAAACCCAGAAGGAATACATCCGCAATTTCGACGTGCTGGTGCATTATGGCGGTCAAACGCTGTATCCCAATCTTACTTTCGAGTGGTTTATTGGCGCCGGTATCCGCTTCCGCGACAACCTCCGCCAGGATGTCGGCTATGACGACTTATTTATGGCACGCAATGGCGAACGGGCTTACAAGGACAAAAAATTCAGGCTGGAAGCGGGATTGCGGATTGGGTTTCAACTTTGAAAGTCCTGAGTCGTAAGTCCTGAGTCCTGAGTCTGTAGAGTACACCTTATTACTTTTGGCATTTTTTTTAAGAATTCAAGCGTAATAATGTGTACTCTACAGACTGAGGACTTACGACTGAGGACTGACGACTTTTTTCAGCGCCGGCATTACAGATGGCAACATACCCGTCTGGATGGAATGCCACAGAAAAGCAAAATACTCTTCCTGTCTGGTTCGGGTGAGGTTGATATTGCCTGTTACAAAGTTGGCCGGATCCTCCTTTTCATTGTCTTCGTTCAGCAGGATATTGGCAATTTTGGAGACAACTTTTCGGGTTTTTCCCGTATCCTTTTTCATGATGGCCACTTGCAGGTCGCGGTACTGCATTTGTACGGTACCAGTGGCCAGTCCATTGCGGATGACTGACTTGATTTCAGCCGATTGCAGGTATCCCGATTTGATACTCAGCCTTTTATGATCTAGTACGGGATTGAGTATGTCGAGCGGCAGCGCTTCGATGGTAGCCGTATAGTCGGCATTGAACTGCTCGGAGCGGAGCGGAATGTGCATGGTCAGTTGAATCGGCGACTGGTTCATCAGGCGCGATTCGGCGCGGATATCAAGCGGATTCCGGGCGTCCATCATCAGCGGGTCATTGGAAAAATTGGTGGCTGTGATATAGGAGTGATTGAATGAAATCAGAAAATCGCGCCCCTGCACACGATTGGTCAACAAAATATCGCCATCCTTGACCACAACCGTCCCGATATGAAAGGTATTGCTGATACGGGCAACCATTTCATGCGGCAACAGTTTTCGAAAGGGCAGGGGCAGCATTTTATTGATCGTAAAACGCATGACGGGTTCCTGCACCCGCAGGGAATCCATATAAAAATAGTTGTAGCGAATGAAACGATCGAGGTCGAAACCATGCCCGACTATTTCTGCGCAGTTGAATTTGAAATATGCTTTGCGTACGCCAATATCTTCAAAAAATGCCTGTTCGCTTCGCAGCGGCGTACATGCAAACTCTTGCATGCTGAACAGGCGGCCTTTTTTGGAGAACCTGAAATTTCCAAACTCGATCATTTGGGTATTTCTATGGAAAACTGTTTTCACATGCGCTGCCTTGAGTTCCAGTTCCTTGCAGTAGGTAACTTCTTCCGAATGGCGATTGATACGCGTTTCTTTGATATACACATGTGCATGCTGTATCTCTTGCAGGGATGTATCGCCAGGCGCCTGGATAGTGCGGATGCGAATACTGGCATCGTTGATACTTGTTTTTCTCACATGCAAGAGGGTAGCAAAGGGGGCCAGAACCTCCGGAAGTGCAAAGAGTTGCGCCCTCATGGAAGACGGATCATTCTGGGTGGTGTCTCGCCTGGTAAATGCTGTGATGACGGGCGATTCAATTTCCAGGCTTCTCACGTGCGCCTCCCGGCCGGAGAAATATTGTATCCAGTTGAAATTGCCGATTTTCATGCCTTTGAGCGACATGGATAGCAGGGGCGGGAAAGAGTCCGGCCATTGGGTGTGAATGGCATTCCAGGCAGCGGTATCCGATTGCAGGGTCACATCGGTGATTACCCACTCTCCATTCCAGATATTCAGGTAAGAGTTGCCGACCCGTACGTGATAAAGGCCGTTGATGGTTGTTTCGGGTAAATGTGCGATTGCCTGTTGCAGGCGCCATTTTGCCCAGTAATTCACGCCGAGAATCGTGAAAAGAAACAGGATAACCACCAGAATGGGCACCTGCCATATGAGTCGACTTTTTTTCATACCTGTTGCAGTTGCTTATTGCCAATAAATAGGACAATGCTGTGCAGTGTACGAAATTGTCGTTCCAGATGTTACTTGCTGTTGGAAATGCAGTTGTGGGTCGAGATTGGGGAAAAAAATCTACATGCTGTGGCCGCATGCTTCATCAATTTTCTGCAGGATAGCCTGAACAGAAAGGGGTTTCTCAATAAACGCAAACGCGCCTTTTTCAAGAGCAAGTTTGCCCAGGTGCGTCATGGCGCTCACCACAATGATGTTACTACGGGGAATTAAATTGATGAAATCACCCAAACGCTCTATGCCGCTGCCATCCGGCAGGTTGTTGTCGAGCAGAACGATATTCGGTTTCAAAGCGCCTGCAAGGGAAAGCCCTTCTTCAATGGAAAGGGCGTGCTCAATGACAGGGAATTTTTTTCTTAATGCGCGTTTTAACAAAATGCCGATTTCTACTTCATCATCTACAATTAACACCCTTGGAACATTTGCAACGTTCTCTTCTTTCATGATACAAAATTTATTAGGCTCCATATGAACCATGACAGGCTCGTGTTGAGTACCGCCAATGCATATGAATAACTTGGATGTAATATCCGCCATGTTGCAACAAATACTGCGCCTCCACCCGGTTTTTATTCATTTGGGGAAATAATTACCCATTTAGTGCAGTGAAATACGCAAGGCAATTCTGAAAGCCCAGTGGTACATGCTTTTTTGAACAGGTGCCGTAACAAATGTATCACACTCAAACAATCTACAACATGAGCACAGAAAGCAAAGTAATTATCGGCTTCACTGCCGCAGCACTGGCAGGTATTGGAATCGGGATGTTGCTGGCGCCATATTCCGGAAATGAATCACGCGAAAAACTCCGTCAGGGTACCAATAACATCGCCAATAAACTGCTGGATATGGTCAACACCAATGGCCAGGCCCTGAAAGAAAAAGCAGAAGACGCCATCGGCCAGGCCAAAACGGCTTATCAAAATGCCAAAGGGCATGCCATGGATGAAGTTGAAAATGCGAAAAAAGAACTGAAAAGAGCTGTTTAAAAGTCGACGGTCTTCAGTCGGCAGTCAACAGTCGATGGTCATCAGTCGGCAGTTTGAAGTGGAGCAAGAAATTGCTTGCTTCAGGCTGCCGATTTTTTTATTGCTTAGAGGTGTTCGGGAATTTATTCTGAGATGAAAAAAGGTAAATTTTGCAGTCGTATGGGGGTAATCCATCGAAAAATTGAACGCAGTATAAAATAAAAAATGACTTTCCGCATATTGTACCTCATCCATTTTTATTCGTGAAGGCGGCCAAAGTTGAAAGAAATGCCAAGCGTTGTTCAGGTGGTGGTATGGGCTTTAGCCCATACATACCACCACCTGAACAACGCTTGGCTGTTAGTGTGTAGAGTCCCCTGATAAAACAAACAAGGGTGTAATATGGAGATAGTCATTAAAAAAATTTGTCGCTTGAAGGCCAGTAATAAATCCATGAACACGCTTAAAGGAACATGAACAAACACCTATTGAGCATTCCTTGTAGATTGTCTGCTTGCAACGGCCATACTATCTACTGCCGACTGTTGATTGACCGCTGCTGACTGTTGACTGACTACCGTTGACTGTTGACTGCTTACAGTCGCCTGTTTCGGCTCTTCCTTTAGCAGGAATCCCAACAGTATAAATATCGAAAAATGAAATAAAATACGCATGTGGATATGATTTTGCAAGGACTATGCCATTTCACTATACTGATAAATTTTAGTACCCAAACCATAGCGTTGTAAAGCCGCACTTTTTCCGCAGTATCGGGGCGAAAATTCCTCGAAATTCCACAAACCAGGCTTGAAATGTTCGGGTACCGTTTTTTTTGAAACACAGTCAAGACACTCATCAAACTTTCAACCCGATCGTGCGGCTGGATAGTTCCGCGCAGGAAATCAACCAACTTTCATTATGAATCGAATTATTGGAATTGTTCTTCTGGTTATAGGAATTCTCTCGGGCGTTTATGCATTTACGCGCCACGATGAAGAAAAAACACTTGTCGAGATTGGCAATGTGGAAATCAAAAACGACAATAAAAAACCCGGACAAAGTACCACGCTGTATTACGTGATTGCCGCTATCGGTATCATTGGTGGCGGCGTAATGATCTCATCAAAAAATCGCGCTTGATACGGCATTTGCAATATTGAGTGATAGAATAGTTACAGATAAAGTGCAAAGTGAAATTTGGCGGCCGTTACCGAAGTAATTCGGTAACGGCTTTTTTTGTTAAGTGTTTACCAGGTTCCGGGCTTGCGCAGTTTTTTGATTCGGGAAAAGGAAAACAAAGCGGCGTCGGGGTGCTTTTTTCCCAGCACAGCATCGCGGAGGATATGCGAAGCAGCCACACTGAACGTGATACCATTGCCGCCATAGTTCATGGCATAATGAATCCTGTTTTGATCGAAGGACCCGATGTAAGGCAGCCCGTCTTCCGTTTCGCCGAAAACGCCTGCCCAGGCAAAATCGGTATCAAAAGGCACTTCCGGGAAAAGCCTCCTGAAATCGCTTTCGAGTTGTTGTTTTTTTAGTGGTAAAAGCCGGTCTCTACGGTACGGATCGGCAGTGCGCTCGTCGCGGCCGCCTACGAGGATACGGTGGTCGGCAGTGGTTCGCATATAGAGATAGGGCGTTTTGGTTTCCCAAATCAGGGCGCCATCTTTCCAGGCGAGCGGGGAATCCTGCGGCGTGCTGACAATCGCATAACTGGCATTGAACAGTGTAACGGAAATAGGCAGATAACGCTGCGACTCATATCCGCAGGCAACGATGACGTGCCTGGCCTTTATTTCAAGCCCGTCGGCCGACCACAATTGCACCATGTTCCCCTGTTGTTCGAGTCGGGTGATTTCAATGGAGTCGAATACCCGGCCTCCGCGATCAACGACATCTGACAACAGATAATGGCATAACTTGTAAGGGTTTACATGGCCCCCCTGTTCCGAACGGATGGCCAGTGGAGCCTGGAAACCATACCTGTTTCGTATGTCCAACTCAGACAACAGTTCCACCTCAAACCCTGCCGATTTTCTGGCCTTGAATTCAGGCTGAATTATGTCCGTTTTATGATGCTCAAAACTCGCATAATACAAGCTGGGTCGCTTCTCAAAATCTGCACGATCTTGAAAGTCGGAACAGATGCGTTCCAGTTCATCGATGGCTTCAGAACACACTTGAAAGGCACGTACAGCATTTTTCTTGCCGATGTTTTTAGACAGTTCATACAGGGGGACATCTATTTCATACTGCAACATGGCGGTACTTGCCGATGTACTTCCATAGGCTACATGCCTTTTTTCCAGCACCAGTACATCCAGGCCGGCTTTGCAGAGTTGATGCGCGATCAATGCGCCCGATATACCTGCTCCGATAACCACTACGTCGGCGTGGGTGCAGGAATGAAGTTTGGGAAAAGAACAAATCAGCCCTTCTTTCATCATCCAGAAGGGGTAAGAGGAATGTAAATCCATGTGAAGACGTATAGGTTGTTTGTGATAATGCACCCGAAAATGTCATTCCGACAGGCCTGTTCCCCTCACACGCCTCAAGCGTGCTTCCACATTGTGTTTTGAGGTCGGATGAGGTAAATAAGCCCAGGTGAGTCGAGGAATAATTTCCTCATATGAACGGCAGTGTAATGTTGGGTTGCTGGCACCGTGTTTTTACATGTGTAATACCCCGAATGCATGCTATTTGCCCTTTTGCCTAAACAATCCACCATGCCAAAATCAGCCACATGCTTTTCCGCCCCCTTGACGGACTCGCAAAAGAGTTTTCTTCTGCACAGGCTTCACAATGAAGACCAAAGCGTTATTTCCGACCTCTATGATTTGTATAGCGGTGTGGTGTATAGCATTGCCGTTCGGATTGTAAAATCCTCGGACGTCGCATCAACGGTTTTGCAGGATACGTTTTGCAAAGTGTGGAAATACCGTCTGAATTACGACCCCGCTAAAAGTGGCCTGTTTACCTGGATCGTCAGTATTGCACGCAATACGGCCATCGACGCCACCAGGAATCAACTGTATAAATCGAATTCAAATGTTTTGCATCTCGATACCGCAAGTCGGAAAGCAGCACAGGAAGACAGTTCCTACGATTGTATCGGCGTACCGGAATTGTTGAAAAAGATGAACGAAAAGCATGTGACCCTTTTGCACAAGTACTATTTGCAGGGCTACACGCACTCGGAAATCGTACAGGAACTTGGTATTCCGCTGGGAACCATTAAAACACGCCTTCGCAGCGCCATTCGGGAATTGCGGCGAATTCTTCCGCACGATTTGCGCATTCACCATACCAGTTAAATTCACATAAAACTTATCCATATGCAACAGAACCATGAAGCACTTGCGGATACCCTGAATGAACTGATCCGCATCAATTTTGACCGCGTTTTCGGCTATGAAAAAGCCGCCTCCGAAGTGGAAGATCACGATATCGACCTGAAAGCCATGTTTAATGGCTTTGCCAATGTTAGCCGTCAATACATCGCTCACTGGCAGCAAGAGGTGCGTGCCCTGGGCCAGGAGCCCGCGGAAGATTCTACTGTAAGAGGGAAAGTGTATCGGGTATGGATGGATATGAAATCTACCATCACCGGCCACGATCGCGAAAGCATCCTGAATTCCTGCGTGTTCGGCGAAAAAGCCGCAATCGACGCTTATGAGGACGCCTTGTCGACCGAAACACACCTGCCCGACGAACACCGGGTGGAGATCGCCAGCCAGAAAGCCGAACTCCAGGCCGCGCACCGAGCCATGGAAATGTATGCCCATGCACACGAAAAAGTAGGTTAGGTATTTCAGCCAGCCCCTTTACAACCAAAATTTTCCATGAACATTTGCTTGAGGCCGCTCCGATTATTTCGGGGCGGTTTTTTTTCAATGTTTGGCAGGTTCCTTCTCTTCCGGTTTGGTTTTCTCCATGGGCAACTCCTCCTTTCTCGACCATTCCTGCATGGAGCCGTCGTATAGTTTCATCGGATAACCCAGTATTCTGCCGGCAAGGTATAGCACACTGGCAGTTTGCCCGATAAAGCAGTAGGTCACGATTTCTTTTTGTTTGTCGGGCACTACCGGGGTGAAATATCCCTGTAATTGCTCCACAGGTTTGAAAAAATTCACACTGTCTACCATGTCGGTATACTGAATATTGAGAGCGCCGGTGATATGCCCGTCGCGGGGCAGACCGCTGGGTTCTCCGTCATAAAACCGCTTCATACGTGCATCTACAACTACTTTTCCGGGGGCTTTCAAAGATTGCAACACATAGTCCTTGTCCACGACCAGATCGTTTAGTTCGGCTTTGATGTTGCCTTTTTTAAACGAGGGATTTTCTTTTGTTACTGCAAATCCCGCTTTTTTCCAGGCGTCCAGTCCGCCGTTCAGGAACGACACCCTGCCGCGCAGGCCCAGTTGCTCCAGCGTCAGAAACAACCTGGAAGTAACGGATACCTCATTTCTTACGAAACACAGCACCACATGTGAATTTTTATTGATGCCGAGTCCGCGCAACACGTGGGTCGCTGTACGGGTCTCTGGTATGTTGAACGTGCCCTTGTCTGGAGAATTGGGTAACAGCGATTCGGGCCACAGAAACCGCGCGCCGGCGATGTGTTCGCGCTCGTAATCCCATTTGAGCGCATTGGTTTGCAGGACGACGATTTCCGGGTCATTCAGATGCTGCTGAAGCCATGCGGCCGTCACCAAAATCGGTTTGTCCTGTGCCGACAAGTGTACAGTTGTAATGCCCAAAAATAACAGGAAGGGAAGGAGTCTTTTCATGGTGTTTTTTTGTATTGAATTACAGCCAAATGTAATGTTGGGTTGCAGTATGCACCTGAAATGACCATTCTATTCTCTTTTTTGTCCGAATACGTCCATTCCCTATCTCATCACTTGCAACCCTCGCAGTGTTTAATTGTTTACGTTTTTTCTCTCGACAAAAAATACCATAACATGGAAACTGCTTTTGAAGATATTCCCCTGATCAACAATGAATTATCGCGCCAGTTCGAACTGGTGATCGATCAGGTAAAGGCTAAAATTGAATACGACCTGCAGAAAGACAGGATTTTTTTACTGCATACGGAAGTGCCGCAAGCCCTTGCCGGCAGGGGTGTGGGCAATGCTATTGTAGAAAAAGCCTTACAGTATATTGATGCCAACAACCTCAAACTGGTGCCGCTGTGCCCCTTTGTGGCTGCATTTTTGAAAAAACACCCCGAATGGAAACGATTGCTGGCGCCGGGGATTCAAGTGTGAGAGGGGAGTTTTAGTGTTTAAGTGTTTTGGTGTTTTTGTGTTTTGGTGGGCTTCGCTCTTGGTATCTGAATTAGGGAAGCCCTTATTTTCAAACACCAAGAGCGAAGCCCACCAAAACACTAAAACACCAAAACACGCTCTCATATCCTATTCAAAAAGTGATACCCTCTTTTGACGAAGCCCTCGCGTTCGTAGAATGCGTGGGCTTTTTCATTTTCCAGATAGGCATCGAGCATCAGCGTTTCGCAGCCTTCTTCCAGGGCGATATTCAATAAAAACGTGTACAGCATTTTGCCGATGCCTCTGGAACGATGAGCAGCATCGATCACCACATTGTCGAGTTCCATATAACGGCCGCTGTAAATTTTAGTACTGACCCAAAAACCGGAGAGTCCGAGGCAAACGCCGTCTTCAAAAACGGCCGCCATACGATATCCATGCGCCAGCATGTCGTCCAGAAAATGAAGGTACCTTTCCTCCGTCACGTTGGGACTCAACTGGCGAATGAGCGGGTACAGCGGCGCCATTTCCTGTTTTTGGGTCAGTATGTGTATTTCAGGCATAACCTATTGTTTTTCAAGGCGTTCCATGAGCCTGCTGGTGATGCGGAGGAAATCCATTTCGGTGATGATACCGACCAGTTCCTTGCCTTTTACCACCGGCAGACAGCCGATGCTGTGGGTGCGCATTTTGTTCATGGCTTCCATGATGTTGGTGTCGGGCGTCACGGTGACCGGTTTTTCAATCATGATGTCCTCCACTTTTACCGTTTCATGGGCCGTGAGTTGTGTGCGGCGAGAGAAATGGCGCAGCAACATGCGGCTGGAAATCAGCCCGGTCAGTTCTCCCTTGCTGTTTTCCACCGGCATGTAGCGGATGCGGCGCCAGTCGAGAATTTCGGCGACCAGTTCGATCAGGTCGTCTTTCTGGACTGTAAACAGGTCAGTCGACATGAACTCCTCCACCTTGATTTTGGTGGGTTGCCAGTTGTCGAGATCGGCGGCAGTACCTTCTTTCCAGGTATGCACCGGTTTGTTTTGTTGTTGATTTTTCACGATAGCAGCAGTGATAGCGGTGACGGCTTCGTCGTTAGTGACTTCTTTTTTGAGGGCCGTGAAGGTGCGCAAGGCCCATCGTGCGCCGGTTTTGTGTTCCCTGGCACGTGCTTCTATGATGTCGAGGTATTTGTTTATATCGGCGGTTTTTACCTTCCTCATTTTCAGTCCTTCGCGTGCCATGGGCAGCAATTCGTGCAAAATCAGGTCGGTTACGGGGACTTTTTTGTCTTTCAACCAGGAGAAAGTGGTGTCAATCCCGAATTTGGCAGACTTCAGAAAATTGTCGCGGGCATCCACGAAATCGATGTGTTTGGTAATGTCGTCGTATTGGTTGCCCATGGCGACCATGCATCCCAGCCAGAAAGCGGCATTGGCCACTTCGTCGACGGTGGTAGGGCCGGATGGCATCACCCGGTTTTCGATGCGCAGGTGAGGTTTCCCATTGGGAGAAATGCCGTAGCAAGGGCGATTCCAGCGATATACCGTGGAGTTGTGAATTTGCAGGGCGCGCAGTTTGGGTGTGATGCCATTCTGCACCATTTCGAGCGAATCCTCTTCGATGGCGCCGGCCAGCAAGACGCGGAAGCGGCTGATATCTTCCTTGTAAATCTGCGTAATATCGCCTTGCAGCCACCCCGAACCGAAATTCACGCGCGGCAGGCGCTCGCGCATGTGATCGGCGGTGGTGCGCGTATCGAGGCTTTGCTGGAACAGGGCGATGCGCGTTTCATGCCAGAGGCGCCGGCCGAATACCAGCGGCGAATTGGCCGCAATGGCGATGGCAGGCGCCGCCAGTACCTGCGAGATGTTGTACATCTTTACAAAATCATTGGGCGCTACCTGCAGGTGTACCTGAAAACTCGTGTTGCAGGCTTCGAGCAGCGGCGAATCGTGCTTTACCAGCAACTCGTCTACGCCTTCTACCCGCAGTTCGAAGGAGGTGCCAAGCAGGTGTTTCTGAATGGCCGCCATGAGCGCAAAATACCGGTCTTTGGGCGTTAGATTGTGCATTTCCAGGTCGTGCTTGCGCAAGGTGGGCAAGATACCGCAGAGGATAATGCTGGCATCGTAACCGTCGAGCACTTTCTGAATAATGGACAGATATTGCAGGTTTTCTGCTTCGAGTTGGCTCAGACAGTCGCCCGAAAACTCACGCGGATTCAGGTTGACTTCCAGGTTGAATTTTGCCAATTCTGTCACGCACCAGGGCATGTCCTTGAGGTGTTCGAGCACCTCCATATTGATTGTTGCCGGTTTGAAGGTTTTGTTGTGTACGAGGCACATTTCCTGTTCGGCGCCGATGCGGATAATGTCATTTTCGAACCAGTCGTGATCCAGCATGTATTCGAACGCGCGCACATCATCGAGGAGGCAGCGAACGAAGTTTTGCATCTCATTTTTGTTGTCTACCGTGTTTACTTTTTGAAATCCCATATTGTCAGTCGGCCGCGAGTCGGTTGGTTGTATGAATCCGGCCCTGCAATATTATTCGTTTCGCGCAAAAGATTCAAAACATGGAGGTTTTGTTTTTTAAGAGGGTAGTGGGTGATTTGGAACAGGGTAGTTGGCGCCAAATTTTATTTTCCAGTTTTTTCGAGGTTTTTCAAGTGCAAGCCATCGTTCAGAAGTAAATCTGTACGCACTCCACATGGTATCCCTTGTGCAATCCCTGGTATTCATTGTGGTAAAAAAAATTAAACATCATGTTCACAACGTGTAGCATATTCCTGCTTGTGCCACGTTTACTAAACTTACAAAGTTTAGTAAACGTATTTTGCCATCGCGTTAGCAGAACACTTCATGCAGGGTTAATAAAATACCGTAAGAAAATTAATTACTCGTTCTACATGAAAGTATTTGGTGTTTTGTTTACTTTTAATTAAAAATGCTATTTTATTTGCAGCATGAATATCGATTTAAGTCATTCACATCTGCGCCAGGATGCACGTATTGCCATGTTACTGGATGTAGTGCAAATGCCGGATTTTACACCTTCCGGCAGAATATATTATGACTTGTTGGAGTCGATCGTATCCCAGCAATTAAGTGTAAAAGCCGCCACCACGATATTCAATCGTTTTTGCACTTTGTTTCCCGACAACTATCCCCATCCTGAATTGTTGGTGGAAGTAGAAACCACACGCCTGCGCGAGATGGGTTTGTCTTTCCAAAAAGCAGGTTATCTGCAAAACGTAGCACGGTTTTCAATGGAAAACGACCTGGAAAATCATGGGTGGAATCAGATAAGCGATGAGGAAATCATTGAATTTTTAACACAGATTAAAGGCGTAGGTAAATGGACCGTACAAATGCTGCTCATGTTTACACTTGGCCGCCCGGATGTGTTTCCCATAGACGATCTTGGGATTCAGCAGGCCATGATAAACCTGTATCAAATCAATGAAACAGGAAAAGATTTAAGAAAAAAAATGCTCGAATTGTCGGCCCCCTGGCAGCCCTGGCGCACAGTTGCATGCCGATATTTGTGGCGTTGGAAAGATGCCGCCAAAACGCCCTGAGAAACTGTTTTAAAACCCCTGACAAGCCTTTGCGCTTTAAAACAGTTTCTGAAAAAAGGTCAATGATAAAAACAGAATACAAACCAAAATAAATAAATTCCAATAAGAGTTAATAAGTACCAGGTCAATATTAATTTAGACTATGGAAGCAGGATTTTGTGCTGTAACGAGGCTGTTTTGAGGCGCAATGCGTGGGTATTGTAACGAAAAACAAACGCTGTTACAGCGCAAAAGCCGATGTCCATAGTCTAAACTAATATTGACCTGGTACTTAAACCCTGTAACACTGTGACAAATCAATTTTTTTAAAACAACACTTGAAATGAAAGAACATCAGGATAAACTGAGATACCCCATTGGTACATTTGAATACGGCAAAACATATTCTTTAGATGATACTAGAAAACATATAAAAATTTTAGTAAAATTGCCAAAAGATCTTAAAAATGCAATAAAGAAATTAAAAGGCGGCGATCTGGAAAAAACATATCGCCCGGGTGGCTGGACTGTCAGGCAGGTAGTACACCACATCGCCGACAGCCACCTCAATGCCTATATACGTTTTAAACTGGCTGTTACAGAAAATACACCCATTATTAAACCCTATGAAGAACAACTCTGGGCCGAACTGGAAGACGGTAAACACGGTTCGGTAAAAACTTCCCTTAAATTAATTGGTGCACTGCATCGCCGCTGGACCGACTTTTTGAAGTCGCTTCAGGAAGACGATCTGGAAAAAGGATACTATCACCCTGCTTCCAAACGCACGGTACTCCTTCAGGAAGCCATTGCATTGTACGTATGGCACAGCCAACACCACCTCGGACATATCCAGATCGTGGTGGATGGCAAATCGAAAAGCCACATCAGCAAAAAAGCGGATGAAGGCAAACATTCCGACACTACCAAAGCCGACACTGAAAAATCGCCTAAAAAGCGCACCATCAGTGCCGAACACCGCGAAAAAATCAGGGCCGCTCAAAAGGCGCGACATGCAAAAAGTGAAGCACCTGCTGCTGAAGCGACCACAGCGCCCCGGCGCGGCCGCAAACCTGCCGTAAAAGCCGCAGATGCTGCCCCTGCCACACCGGCCAAACGCGGCCGCAAACCTGCCGTAAAAGCCGCGGATGCTGCCCCTGCTACTCCCGCCAAACGCGGTCGCAAACCTGCCGTGAAAGCAGCCGATTCAGCCCCTGCCGCTCCCGCCAAACGCGGTCGCAAACCCGCGGTGAAAGCAGCCGATACACCACCCGCCACTCCAGCCAAACGTGGCCGCAAACCTGCCGCTAAAGCGGTAGTTGCCACACAGGTAGAAGTATCTGCTAAAAGAAAACGTCGTACCAAAGCCGAAATGCAAGCCGCCAAGGCTGCTGGTGTTGTGGCCACTACCGCTACCCCTCCTGCAAAAGCCAAAAAGGCTGCCAAAGCACCTGCCGCAGATGGGGCAACGCCGAAAAAACGCGGCCAGAGTGCGGAGCGGATGGCTGAAATGCGAGCGCTTCGCGGTCAGAACAAAACGGCTGAAACTACATCCGCACCAAAAGCCGAAAAGGCAGTAAAAACGGCCAAAGCGCCTAAAGCCAATGTGCCTGCCGCCGATGGCGCAGCGCCGAAAAAACGCGGCCGGAGTGCAGAGGAGATGGCTGCAATTCGTGCCCGCCGCGGCCAGAACAAAACGGCTGAAACAACGGCTCCCAAAGCCGAAAAGGCAGTAAAAACAGCCAAAGCGACCAAGGTAAAAACACCTGCCGCCGATGGCGCAGCGCCGAAAAAACGCGGCCGGAGTGCAGAAGAGATGGCTGCAATTCGTGCCCGCCGTGGCCTGAATAAAACAACAGGATTGGATTCAGGTGAAAAACCTGCCTAAGAGAGTGTTCAGGATTTTTTCGTCGCGTCCTTCCATAGCCATCCGAAAATAGTTTGTACACGCTACGCTTTGTGTCCCTGGTGTCCTTTGTGGTTTTAAAAAAAAATAAACCCCGAAGGAAACAAGGGATACCATGCGTAGCGTACTCCTGTTTCAAAGAGATCAACAAAAGTGTGCTGCAAGCCATAAAATCCGTTTCTTCGGGTCTCCCATCCGGAACGATACTTACAATTATGGATGTTTCCTGATCTTTTTTACTCGTATGAACAGAAAAATAGGCGAGTTTGGCGGCAAACTTCCCGGCCCGCTGGTGCTGGCTTTCGGGGCATTACATGGAAACGAGCCGGCAGGCGTGGATGCACTTGGCAGAGCCATTCAAATGCTCGAAAAGGAAAAGCAACGCGATCCTTCTTTCAGGTTCAATGGCAAACTGGTAGCATTCGTGGGTAACCTGCAGGGGTTTCAAAGCAGCATGCGTTTTCTGGAAAAAGACCTGAACCGAATCTGGAACCTTGCAGAGGTACAATCCTGGCTGCAACAGGACAAAGAAAGCCTGTGTGCAGAGCCTCTGGAGGTAGTGGAAATTTTCGAAGCGGTTCGCTTGGAAATCGATCGATTCCCTGCCAATGAAATTGTTTTTCTTGACCTGCATACCACATCGGCCGATGGAGGCATTTTCAGCATACCCACCGATGAAACCGGAAGCCTGGCCCTTGCCCGCGAACTGTATGTGCCTGTTATCCTGCGCCTTCAGGATAGTATTGAAGGCCCATTGCTAAAATTTGCCGCAGCAGGGCATTTCAAAACCGCTCCTGCCAGGGTTTCTGCAGTGGCTTTTGAAGCAGGACAGCACGAAGATCCTCAATCTGTGCATCGATCTGTTGTAGCCACGATCAGTTGCCTGCGTGCCGCCGGTTGCATCCACCCGGGCGTGTTGCATACGGAAGAAGAACAAATGCTCCGCCGCTTTTCGACCCAGTTCCCCCCCGTTGTCATACTGCGCTACGTACACCATATAGGCCCCGATGATGCATTCAGAATGCGGCCGGGCTATCTCAATTTTCAGTCGGTAAAAAAAGGAGAACACCTGGCCGATGATGTGCGTGGCCCGGTACTTTCTCCACTCGATGGTATGATTCTCATGCCTTTGTACCAGGTAAAAGGTTCTGATGGTTTTTTTATCGTACAATGACCTCATAAAACGGTGTAATTCAGCCTGTTCCGAAAGGTGAATGCATAGGAGAACACATCGTTTTGGTCGAGCCAGTCATCCAGGGAAAAATCATTCATCACCGTAATTTCTCTCCGATTGCCTTTAATAAAATGATCAAATGAGACCGGGAATGGTAGACGAGGCCAGCCACTGATTCGTGCAAGGGTGTCCAGTAGTTCCTGAATATGTCTGTTCTGGCGAACAGGGTGTTCAAACTGGCATTGAAACCCGTTGATCCCCAAGTGTCGCGAACGGTACGACGACGCGCGTTTTCGCGCGAGCGGGTTGACTGAAAGGGGCGCCAAAACGTTTTGTTGAATATCTGTTTCAAATTCAAGGCTTTGCAAAGCCGGCAAAACTTCCAGAAACGCTGGAAGCGACAGGTATTGCTGCACCCATTCCACCACATTGGCGTGGTAGCGCTGTGCATTTATAAATGCCGAATCGGCTAGCCAGGTCAGCCATTCCGCGCCAGGGCATTCCGAAGCCGTTTCCCATAGCCAGCGCAGCAGATGAATGGTAGCCAGCGGGTATTTCTGTTTGAAACCATGGGTGGCGCACAGTCCGCGCAGGCTGTTTGGATTGAGGGTATGGGTATGCCCGGGAAGCACGTCGGAATTGCCCCAGGCAATGATATGGTGCCCCAGACTCGGCACCGCTGCATGGTTGATGTCGAGGTCGACCGCTATCAGACGGCCCGAATGCAGGAGGTGTATGAAATCCTTATCAGAGCCATTGTACCACAGTTGCGTGTACCTGCAATAAACGGCCACGACAGGCCAGCCGAACAAGCGATGCAGGTACATGGCCGATAATAGGCTGTCGAGGTCGTCTCCGATGAGCATACCCGCCACGTATTCCGGGCAAGCAAAGGGCAGGAAAGTGTTTTTGATGAGCGCACGATCGGTCGTGGCGGTATGTGCAAGGATGGGCATAATGAGCGTGTAGCAATGATTAAAAACGCTCAAAAATAGTCATTCTCCTTCACTTTTTCACTGCCGAAGGCGGCATGCCGTACGTTTTCGAAAAAAGTCTTGAAAAATGTGCGGCATTGTTAAAACCTGCCAGCAATGCTACTTCGCTGACCTGTATACCCGGGCGCTGGAGCAAGAGTTCTCGGGCTTTGTGCAGGCGGAAATTGCGCAGTAGTTGCATGGCAGATTGATCGGTCAGAGCAGCCAGTTTGCGGTGCAATTGCGAACTGCTCATGCCTGCGAGTCGACACAGTTGTTCTAGGTGAAAGTGCTCGTCCGCATAGTTTTCTTCAAAGATGAGGTACAGTTTTTCCATAAACTCGTCTTCCTTTTTAAAGGCCGATTCGTTCGTCTCCGCAACGGTTTCATAGGCGCGCGGGTTTTCCTGTACGAAACTGGAATAACGTTTTTTCCAGACTTGCTGGTTGTTGATCTGGTTGCGTAATACCAGCAACAATTCTTCCTCCAGAAAGGGTTTGGTGAGGTAGGCAATGGCGCCATACCGCAGGCCACTCAGCCTGTCTTCCGATTGTGCCCGTGCGGTGAGCAGCACAATGGGAACATGGCTGGTTCTTGGGTCGTTTTTAAGTGTTTGAATGACCTCATAGCCATTTTTTCCGGGCATCATCACATCCGACAGGATGATGTCGGGAATATGTTCGAATGCCATCCGGATACCTTCCTCCCCGTTGGCTGCAAACAGCAATTGGTAATGCTTGCAAAGGCAGGATTTTAGAAAATCGCTTACGTCGGGGTTGTCTTCCACGATTAGTAAAAGAGGTGCGTCGGGAGAGGCCGTATTGATCGAATAAACCGTTGGGGCATCTCCCGTAGCGGATACAGCCAGGCCTGCAGTGAGCCCTTCCGATGTATTGGTGATGGGCAGTACCACCCTGAAAACTGAACCCTGTCCGAGGGTACTCGAAACATGAATTTCGCCGCCAGCCAGCAACACCAGTTCGCGAGTGAGCGCCAGTCCGATGCCACCGGTTCTTTGCGGATGCGTCGAGGAACGCCCCTGGTAAAAACGATCGAAAATATATGGCATATCTTCCGGGGAAATGCCTTCGCCGGAATCCGTTACTTTCAGTTCTACGTGCCCTTCATCTTGTTGAATCAAACTGGCTACGATGTTGCCACTTGAAGGCGTATGCCGCAAGGCATTCGACAGGAGGTTGTTGAGGATTTGCCTGAATCGCTGAGGGTCAAAATCCATCACCAGGACAGAAGGCGCTGTTTTGATCTGTAAATGGATGTTGTTGGAGGCCGCCAGCGATTGAAAAGAGGATGCATGAAAACGGAAAAATGAGCACAAGTCGCCCTGCACCGGTTGCAGCGTCAGATCCTGTGATTCCAGTTTGGCGAGGTCCAGTACCTGATTGACCAGTTCGAGCAGGTTGTTACCCTGGTTGATGATGCGCGCTGCCGACTGCACTGCCTCCTCGGCCGGCTCGCCTTTTTTCAGTCGTTCAGCCAGCCCGAGTATGAGGGTCAACGGGGTACGGAATTCATGTGAAATATTGGCAAAAAGCCTGTTTTTGAACATATCCAGTTCCTGCAGGCGTTCCGATTCCCGGTTTTTGAGTTGAAGCAGGTGATATTCACGAAGCCGTTGTTCGCGCAATTTGATAAAACCCCAAATTCCTGCTATCACCAGTAAAAAATACAGGACATAGGCCATACTGCTACGGTACCAGGGCGGGGAAATAATCAGTTGAAACACTGCGCTTTCCGGATTCCATTCACCATCAGCGGTAGCACCCTGCACCTGAAATTCATATCTGCCTGGAGGCAGGCTGGCATAATTGGCAAAATGGGTAGTTCCGGAATATATCCAGTCGCGGTCGATCCCCTTCATGAGGTATCGGTACCGGTTGGTAGCGGGGTTGGCGAAGTCGAGCGCAGCAAATTCAAACGTTACATTGTTTTCATAAAAAGGCAGGCGAAGTTCCTGTTTGAAATACGGTGCAAACTGCAACGGTGAATCTGCCCGGGCCGGCAGCAGCGGGTTGCCGCGTACTTTTACCATGGTGATGGCAACGGGGGGCGGGGTCTGGTTGATTTGTATCTGCGCAGGGTCAAAAACGGTAAGACCATTTACACCTCCGAATAACAGTTTTCCTTCGCGGTTTTTGAGAAAAGCACCCGTGTTAAATTCATTGTCCTGCAAGCCGTCGCTTGCATAGTAATTGACAAAAACCTCTTTTCCGGGCTGAAAGCGCGATATGCCGCGGTTGGTACTGCACCACAAATGCCCTTCCGAATCTGGTACAATGCCGTACACCACATTGTCGGCCAGGCCATTTTCAGTCGTGTAAACCCTGAAAAATCCGGTGTTTTTATCATAACAATTGAGCCCTCCTCCACGCGTGCCCAACCATATCAGATGGGGCTCCTGCGGGTTTTGGTACAGGCATAGTATCGAATTCCAGTTGAGTACAGTGGATTTGTCGGAACGATATTCCAGCAAGCGAAAAACAGGTGCTTCTCCTTTTTTCGGGATGCTTGCCTTGACAAGTCCTCCACTGGTGCCGATCCATATCTGATCATCTTCAGAGTCTTCCAGTATGGCATTGGCAGTGAGGTTCAGGTAGTTTTCAGGGAAAACATGTGTGTAGTCGAACCGTTCCACTTTGAAGTCTTTTGCCTGACAGCGGAAGAGATAACCATTGTGTGCGGCCACCCAGATGTTGGAATGCCGATCTTCCATAATTTGTTCGACCACTAACTCCCTGAAAATGGGAAGTCGGGCAATCCGATGCATTTTTCCGGTTGTTTTTTCGCGAAACAAAATGCTACCCACTTCAGCATTCAACTTGCCGCAACTGGTGAACCAGGTGTTTCCTGCACGATCCGTTAATACGTTGTAAGGATATTCGGTTTTAAAATAGGCGGCCCAGGGCGCCGGCTCCAGTTGGCCGCTCCGGATATTGAACAGGTGGTTGGGAAAAAACTTTCCCATCCAGATTCGGCCATCCGGCATTTCCCGGAAATTATAAACAGAAGCGCCCGGCAAATAATGGTGAAATGCGAGATTGCGAAGATTGACTTTACAAAGGCCATGCCCGCCCGTACCAGCCCAGATCACATCGGAACGGTCCTGCAATATCACACTGATGGAATGTGGGAGTTCCATCCACGGAAGGAAATCTTTCCTTTTCGGGCCATTGGGAAGGATGGGTTCCGGACTCTGCAACACCTGTTTCGGAGAAAACGCGTACAAGGTGTTGCCGACGCCCGAGGTGGTAATAGCGCTCCCGTCTTTCAGCCGTATCAGTCTCCTGAGCCGGTTGGGCACCAGCGGGGCGTATTGCCCATCGGGGCGTTTGTAACGGAAAAACACGCCGTAATTTTTTCCCCAGAGAATGGTTTCTTCCGCCACATTCCACTGCATCAGATCGACCGCCACAAAACCGGAGGTGCCCGGTACGAATTTATATCCTTTGCCATTTTGGTCGCGCACCAGAAGAATGGTATCACGGATGCAATCGTCCAGCACCACCGGCAAGGTGGCATCCGGCGGTAAAGTCAGGTGCTCGGCAGTCATACCGGCCAGAGGTTCTGCACCAAATCGAAGTTGCCGATCCATTCCGGCTGGCACCTGAATGCGGTACAGCCCAAGGGGGTCTTCCTGATTGGGCATGTGAACGATCAGGTTGCCCACGTCGTCCATCGCAATCTGCACAATAGCGGCCCGCGGCAGGTTTTTCACCTGCTGGTTTATGTTAAAAAAACGCTCCGTTGCGGGATCGAAAATATATAATACCTCATCCGTTCCGATCCATAAGAGGCCGTCACGGCTTTCCGTAATCTGGGTGATATATGCCGAGCCTGTCAGCGAATAGGGATCGAACGGCCGGTAGTTGTAGCGCCAAATGCTGTATCCATCGTATCGGTTCAATCCATCGAGTGTGCCAAACCACATGAAGCCCCGGCTGTCCTGGAGCATGGTCGTGATAAAACCCTGCGATAGGCCATCTGCCACGGTAATCGTTTGAATATGGGGCAACTGCGCATGTGCGTACAACGCACAACAGCACCACAAACAGAATACGATATGCTGGGTCTTTGTCATGAGAGAAAGTGGGAATCAGCATCGGCTGATGAAATTTTCGGGGCGATAAAGGTAGAAAGTAAATACATAAGGGAAAAATTGCAAGTAAATATGATAGTTCGATATGGGTGGTATGTTTTCGATGGATTTGACAACTTCGAAAAGTTGTCAAATCTGTGGCGCTGGGAAGAATCGTCACGTTTTTGGGAAATATTGTCATACAACACTGGCAACACTGCATCACCTTTGCCTAGCGGGCTAGCAAAGCAGGGATTTTGTGCATTGCAATGATTATCAGATAAAATCACATTATTACTACTTTGCCTTTGAGTGTATTTTGTAACATTACACCCTGAAACGCCAAAACTCAAAAACACCAGAACTCCCCATCGCACACCTGTTTTTCTTTTACTCCTTTTAATACAACCAAGCCTATGCATGCAGACATCGCCGCCGCCTCGGTACACCCCGCTGCCCTGAAGAAAAAATGCCCCCAGACTGAAGCCGTTTTTCGACGTACCAGTAATGGTTATGCCCGAATTTATTTCATGAAAAATTTATTGGATGCAGACATTATTACAACGTTCTTTCAGCATGAACACTTTCGGATAGACCAAGCCATTGACCTGCCGATATCCCTTGTAAAAAACCTCGATTTGAAAGACTGCAGGGTGTCGCCCGGGTTGTACAAAATCAGGGCTTACAAGGATTTTTTTATCATTGATCTCGATCCCCTGAGCAAAGCGCATGGAATCATGCTCGCACAGGATTAATCAGAACAAAACGAAAATTCAGGAATAATTTGTCCTCCGGAACGACGGAGTGGCAATTACGAAGTATATGTAAGAAGACCATGAGAGTTGTTAACGGGGCGGCTTGTAAAAGTCCACCCGTTTTTTTTTTGCTCCTACCTGAGCGAGAGCCGTAATTGCCGGGCTGTCTCTTCCAATTTCCCGACTAATTGTCGCCGCTGACCAATATGTGCAGCAGAAAGTACCCCTTCCTTTTCCACAGCATCCAGCGCTGCACCGGACTGGCGTACGGCTTCCATGATCTGATCGACGAGGGTCAGTATACCGGATTTTTCAGCGTCGAGGGTATTGTTCTGTCGTGCTTTTTGCCACATGGTCCATGCTTTTTTGTATTGCAAGGTTCCGAGGTTATACTGCAGGGAGTAGGTTTCATAATACAGGTTGAATAGAATATTGCGCATCAATTCTGCATCCAGCCGGGCGCCGTCGTTTTCTACCGAATCCATGAATTGGTACATATCGGTCTGTATGCCGTTTAGTTCCTGGCGTATGGCATCTGCTTTTGAAAAAGGGAAATTAGGACTGCGGAGGATTTCTTCGAGGCGCGGCATGACGGATGCCCGCCGCGCCCTGATTTCACAGGAACGCAGGGTGAGCAATCCGCTGTGTATCAATTGTTGGCGTTCGGTGGTGAAGGCAAATACGGGCGGGCGAAGTGTCATCTTGTGTACCTCTTCGGCTGCAATCTGGAAATAACGCCGGATTTCGGGAGCATACAATGACAGGGACACAAGGAGACGACGCTCGTCTTTGTCATTGAGCATTTGTTCCAGCATGTTTACCTCGCGTTGTGCCATTTGAATGTAGGAAAGGCTCCTGTTGTGCCAAATTTCCAGACAGGTATTGTATATTTTTCCGCAGTCGAGGGTGCTTTCTGAAAGTGCATACTCGTTGTCGGCAAGCAGCAGAAGTCGGCGCATTTCATCCAACGCATCCTTGTCGCTGTGTTCGGCTGAACGGTGCAGGGCTTTTTCAAAACGACCACTCCACATGGCCCCTTTCAATTTGTGCGCAATGGCAGACACGTCGGCGGGCGCATAAAATTTTTCGGCATAGGCTATGCGTTCGCGGCTTTCCAGCCTGCTCAGAAGTTCGCGCGCGCGGCTGTGGTATTTTTCCAGCAAAGCCACCTGCCCCAGAAACCAGGTCGTATCCAGGTCGATACTATCCAGCAAAATGCTGTCGTCGGCCAGCGAATCGAGTACTCTAAACTGCTCATAAAACAAGCTCCAGTAATTCTGACCCAGGCTGAACACTGCCCGCTCATTGCTGTCGTTGAATTCCAGAATGCGAAGTTCCATATGCCACATACGCTGTGTGGCGTCCATAGCCAGCCATTGCCGCAAGGTGTCGGAATAGGCAAATGCAACCTCGGGCGCTTCGGAAAGGTATTGGGTGATCTCCTGATTATTTCCCCTTCGGAAAAATCGTTCGGTGACCGGTTTGCCAAGCAATTGCCACACGGGGTCGTCGGGCAGGTGATTGAGTACAAACCTTTCCGGTGGCGGAGCGAAGTAGGTGTCGTTGACGGTAAATGCGTTCATTCCGCGGGTCGGTACGCCCCAGGTCGGGTCGAAAAGATACCATTCTCCTGCGGCTGCGGCCGCTACCCAGGCATGCCCGAGTTCGGGCACCGCGCCGTTGTTTTCCTTTACAATGCCGGTAACAATCTCGCAGGGCAAGCCCATTTCCTTTGCAAGGGCACAAAAAAGGTTGGCATAGCCCTGGCAAACCCCGCTTCGGTTGTGCAGCACGTTTTCGGCTGATTGTTCTTCGAGGTATTCCGGAGTCGCCCAGAAGTCGGACGAGGCATAATGATCGTCGTAATCGATATGCAACGTAATCCAGGCATATATGGCGCGCAGTTTTTCCAGGTCCGTGGAGGTGGCTTTTGCAAGGTGAGATGCCAGTTTGGCCACCGAGCGTGTGCGACTGTTGGGCGTGTTGAGGCAATGCTGATCAATGGCATGAAACCCCTGCCCCTGCAAGGTCAGGGCAAAAAACAGAAATGCGGGCAGGACATATCTCATGGCGTACAGATCATATTGCAGAAAAACAACCAAATACGACACGGGCTGCATCGCCACCTCTTAACCTTCTGTCAGGTCCATCCTGATCCGGCGTTCGGGCGGCAGGTAATTGTTGATTCGATTGGGCAACACTTTTATCCAGCCCAGGTTCAAGCCCTGGTGGCGAGCCAGCGTCCACCCGTTCGACATATCGGCTGTTCGTTCGAATGTTTCTTTTTTCAAAAACAGGAGGGCTTGCTCCCGGTTCAGTTCCAGCGCGGGCAGATGCGGCGAAATGGATCGATGCTGTGCCAGCGCATGCCTGGGAATAAAATCCTTGCCTTTAAATTCACCGATATTGACGCCAAACCACTTTGTGCGCAGGTATTTTTCCAGCACAAGGTAGTCATTTTCCAGGGCGGCAGGGAATGCCATTACTTCGCCTGTTGCAGTCTGGAAAAAACGCAACGCAGCATCGTTTTGTAGCCATTTCGACAATTCCGGTACAGCGTTGCGGGGCAGTGGCTTCAGGTTTTTGAATCCCGAAGCAGGGCTGTGCTTGCGTGCTGTACCCTCTTTTTTTCTAAAGGCTGCCAGAAAAAAACCTTCCCCGCGGAGGCGATGCGGGAAAAACTGAAATCCGTATTCGGTACGGGTAATATTCCAGTCGTCGGGGATGGAAGGCCGAACGGCTTCGAGGTCAAATTCGGCACATACCCAGGCTGCATTCAGGTCGTTTTCATCGCGGTTGTAAGTGCAGGTACTGTACACCAGCAAACCGCCGGGGGCCAGTGCTGCCACTGCAGAAGCCAGGATGCGTTTTTGCCTGCCGGCGCACAGTTCTACATTGGGCAGCGACCATTCCCGCATAGCATCCGGGTCTTTGCGAAACAGGCCTTCCCCGCTGCACGGAGCATCGGTTACCACCACGTCGAACCAGTCTTCAAATGCAGCAAAATCCGGGGCTTCCGCGCTGCTGACAGCTGTATTGGGCGCACCCCATTTCTCCAGATTTTCGCGCAGCACGCCTACCCGCGTACGGATGACTTCATTGCTCACCAGCAAATCGCGCGCAGGGTCGAGCATTGAGGCGATCAGGGTGCTTTTCCCGCCGGGCGCAGCACAGAGATCCAGCACCCGCAGGTTATTGGAAAAATCTACCTCCTGTCGCAATATTTCATATAAAAACATGGAAGAGGCTTCCTGAACATAGTAGGCGCCTGCATGAAACAGGGGATCGAGGGTGAAAACCGGCCGCTGTGGCAAATACCTGCCATCAGGATGCCACGGCACTGCATCGAGGCCTGCGAATGCCTGCTCTGGCGTCGCTCTGAAAGGATTTTTGCGAATGCTGACCGGCGGCGACGTTTGCAGGGAAGCTTCAAAAGAGGCATAATCGTCGCCCAGCAGTGTACGCATCTGGCGAACAAATGGAGGGGGCAGTGTCATGGTATTGTTTCAGGCGCCCATGTCCCGGACAAGCAAACCGTATGCATGAGTTCTCCGGTATCGGGCAATGCTATTTTTTCAATAATCAGGGTAAAAGACTGTTCAAAAGAACCTTTGTGCACAACAGCCGATGTGCGCGTATGTTGCTCTTTCCACTCAAAATCTGAGACATGGATGTGTTCCCGAAAATCGAGTTCTTTCAGGCCGTAGGCTTTGTATATGCTTTCCTTGGCTGTCCAGAATGCGTGGTACAAATCAAATTGATCGGAAGTGGAATGTTGCATGACAAAATCCATCTCCCTGCTGCTCAAAAACCGCGGCGCAATACGCGGCATTTTGTCTACCAACACCTGAATATCGCAGCCCATCAGCGCGCCGGGTGCCGCGTCGGACAGCAGGAATGCTCCTACAATTCCTTTGGAATGACTAAGCGAACAGAGAAATTGGGCATTGTTCGGAAAAAACGGCTTTGAAAAGGCGTCTTTGGCCAAAGGCATACGCTGGGCAACGCCCGTCAGCCGATGCAGCAACCAGCGGCCAGCCAGCCATTCGCTGCGGCGAATCCCTTTATGGCTTTGCCACTCCTGTTCTTCCTGCCTGGTTAATGGCAGGTCGGCCCGAAAAAAATCCTCTTCTTCAGCAATCTGCCAGATGCCGAACCGTGTGTGGGGAAAAGGATGTCGGGTGAGGAGAAGAGGCAAGGTAGATAGAGGTGAGAGGTGAGAGAGTGAGAGAGGGTGAGAGAGTGAGAGAGTAGGGCCTGGCTTTTAGGGGTAATGAAATAAGCCTGCAAGGTAAATCATTGGAAATATTAAACCATTTTATCTTTCGCCGGTTGGATCGGATAATCGGCGCATGGGGTAATTGTTGTTGATTGTGCGCGGATTGATCGAATGATCGAATGATCGAAAACACAGGGCGTTGCCCTGTGCTATTGGATACGCCCTTTCAGGGCTCTTCCCGTGATATTGTCATTTGTTTATTGAATCGAAACGAAAACACAGGGCGTTGCCCTGTGCTAATGAATACGCCCTTTCAGGGCTCTTTCTGTGGTATTGTCATTTGTTTATTGAATCGAAACGAAAACACAGGGCGTTGCCCTGTGCTAATGAATACGCCCTTTCAGGGCTCTTTTCGTGGTATTGTCATTTGTTTATTGAATCGAAACGAAAACACAGGGCGTTGCCCTGTGCTAATGAATACGCCCTTTCAGGGCTCTTTCCGTGATAATGTTATTTGTTTATATTTGTAACTTTTAAGCGGAGCGGTCAACTCTACGAACTCTCACTCTCTCACTCTCTCACCTCTCACCTCTCACCTCTCACCCTCTCACCCTCTCACCCTCTCACCCTCTCACCTTCTCACCTCTCACCCTCTCTCATGCTGCCATCCTCCTTCTACACCCGCCCCGACGTTGTACAGATCGCTCGGGAATTATTGGGGAAAGTGCTGGTAACAGAATTGGATGGGCGTCGAACATCGGGCATCATAACGGAGACAGAAGCATATCGGGCCCCGGAGGACCGCGCCAGCCATGCCTACAACAACCGCCGGACAGCACGCACGGAGGTGATGTTTGCGGAAGGAGGCCACGCGTATGTGTATTTGTGTTATGGCATTCATCATTTATTCAACGTAGTGACTGCCACTCAAGACACTGCCCATGCCGTCCTGATCAGGGCGCTGGAGCCACTGGAAGGTGTGGAATGGATGCTGGAACGTCGGAAAATGAAAAACCCGAACCATCCGGCGCTTACGACGGGGCCGGGCGCGCTTGCCCAGGCACTTGGACTTACCACGCGATGGACAGGTCAAAACATGCTGTTGCCCGATTCACCCGTCTGGATAGAAGATCGGGGAATAGAAGTGGCTCCATCATCCATCGTCGCCGGAAAACGGATTGGGGTGGACTATGCCGGCGAATGCGCCGAGTGGCCCTGGCGGTTCTGGTTGCAAGGTTCAAAATACCACAAATAAAGCCTGAATGGCTGATATTCCTTACCCGAGGGGTTGATACGGCTCATACTGGCGTGAACAGCACCGGGCGAACTTTGCATACATAAACTCCCAAACAAGCCCTTATTTTTGTAGTCATAGATTTTCCCTTGCATGCAACAGTCCGATATCTCCACCCTTACAGGTTTGTCGCCCGAAGAGGTAGCCGAAAACCGCCGCCGTTATGGCGCCAATGTACTCACACTTCGCACCCGGCGTACATTCTGGCATATTGTCATGGAGATTGCGAAAGAGCCGGTGTTTTTGTTGCTGGTCGGCACCTGTGCGCTGTATTTCCTCTTGGGCGATCGGTCGGAAGCATGGCTCACTGCCGGGTCTATCCTGTTTGTTATTCTGATCGAAATTGTGCAGGAATATCGCAGCGAGAAAGCGCTGGCAGCCCTGCGACAACTCACCGAACCGCGGGCAACGATCATTCGCGGCGGCGACCGGGTCAATATACCTGCCGAAGATATTGTGGTGAACGACCTGATGTGTTTTTCGGAAGGCGAACGAATTCCTGCCGACGGCGCTGTGTTGCAACAGCACGATCTGAGCATAGATGAGGCTATTCTGACGGGCGAATCTCTGCCCGCTGAAAAACACATTACCGGAGAAGAAAGCAAAGTGTACCAGGGTACGGTGGTGGTATCGGGCACTGGTATCGCCCGTGTGACGGCAGTAGGCATGCAAACAGAATTCGGGCGACTGGGAAAATCCATCGAATCAATAGAAAAAACGCCAACGCCCTTGCAGATTCAAATCGACCGATTTGTACGGCAGTTGCTGATGGCCGGACTGGCAGCATTTTTGGTGGTTTTCTCCTTCAACTTGTATTATACCGGTACATTTTTGAGTGCCTTGCTGTTTTCACTCGCATTTGCCATAGCGCTGGTGCCCGAAGAAATTCCAGTGGCTTTTACTGCGTTTATGGCCCTGGGCGCTTATCGTATGAGCCGGCAACAGGTACTGGTGAAACAACCCAAAACCGTGGAAAGCCTGGGCTCTGCCACTGTCATTTGTATCGACAAAACCGGCACCATTACGGAAAACAGAATGTCGGTAGCCGAAACGGCCAACTTCTCCAGCGAAGACAGGGTACTGGAATACGCCATGCTGGCCAGCGAACCGCATCCCTTCGACCCGATGGAGAAGGCCATTCATCAGGCATTTAAAGACAATGCATCGGCGCACACACATGCCGATTTCGAACTGGTGCATGAGTATAGCCTGTCCGGCACACCTCCCATGATGACGCATGTGTACCAACACAAGGGATCCGAACAACTGGCTGTCGGCAAAGGCGCTGTGGAACGTTTACTGCGTGTTTGCCATATTGATGGTGAAAAAGAGCGCCTCATCCTGGAAAAAACGAAGGAAATGGCCTCCAAAGGCTTTCGCGTTCTGGGTGTGGCGAGTGCAGATTTTTCAGGCGATCGCTATCCGGAACAGCAGGATGATTTCAAATGGCATTTTGCCGGCCTGCTGGCCCTGTACGACCCTCCCAAAAAAGGGATACAGCGCGTGATGGCACAATTTTACAAGGCAGGTTTACAACTGAAAATGATAACCGGCGATTATGCCGAAACGGCAATCAATATTGCCCGCGAAAGTGGTATGCAAACGAGCGGGCCAGTGCTGAGCGGGGAAAAGGTAATCAGCATGCGCGAAGATGAACTTCGGGAGGCTGTAAAAACCTGTTCGATTTTTGCACGGATGTTTCCGGAAGCAAAACTCCGGGTAGTGGAAGCCCTCAAGGCCAATGGCGAGGTAGTGGCTATGACGGGGGATGGCGTCAACGACGGACCTGCCCTGAAAGCAGCGCAGGTAGGAGTGGCAATGGGACGCAAAGGCACTGAAATTGCCAAAGGCGCGGCTTCGATGGTACTGCTCGACGACGACCTGGAACATATTCTGAAAGCCATCAAAACAGGCAGGCGTATCTACCAGAACCTGCGGAAGGCCATTCGCTACATCATTTCCATACACTTGCCTATTGTGCTGGCGGTGTTGCTGCCGTTGCTGTTCGGCTGGCCATACCTGCATATTCTAATGCCTATACACGTCATTTTTCTGGAATTGATCATGGATCCGACCTGTGCGGTGGCTTTTGAAAATGAACCTGCCGAACCCGATTTGCTAAACAGGGCGCCTCGGGCCCGCACCAACCAACTTTTCACAAGGCCCGAACTGCTCTTGAGCGTCGTGCAGGGAAGTATGATTACAGCAGGTATTTTTGTGATGTATCACTTTGCTGTCATGCAGGGCAAGGATGAAGACACAACCCGTTCGTTCGTATTTGCGACACTACTGGCTTGCAATGTGCTGCTGACACTGGCCAACCGTTCTTTTGAATACACCATTCGAAGCACCATTTTCTACAAAAACAATTTGATCTGGCAGATTCTGGGCATTTCCACAGCCATTTCGGCGGCTATTTTGTGGTGGCCACCCTTGCAACGTTTGTTTCACATGGGCCCGATCACGCTACTTGAACTGGGCTGGTGCCTGCTGGCTGCGCTGGTTTCGGTGGGCTGGTTCGAGGGCTGGAAATGGTTGAAAAGGCGCTGAGAAATATGAAACATCCCGAATTTTGGTACGGAATTATTCCGCATAAAACAGGTTGGTGTAGATTTTCCGTAGAGTAGTTTCCCGCAGATCGCGCAGATTTACCCGCAGATCCCGCAGAGAGTGTATCTATTAAGCCAAAACGAATGTACACGCTACGTTCTGCGATGCCTCTTACGATAAAAGCGTTTTTACCTTGTTTTGAAGTTCAAGGGCCGTGAAAGGTTTGGTCAGCACCGCATCGGCGGCATGCTGTGTGGCATGCAGCACGTCGATGTCCATACCAGTTATCATCAAAACGGGAATGTGTGCATATTTTTCATCCGACTTGATTTCTTCGATCAGTTCAAAACCGCCTGCTGCCGGAATCATCACATCGCAGGTAATCAGGTCGAAAGCGGGTTGTTCCACCAGAATTTTGATGGCATTTCTGAGTGTATCGGCTGTTTGTACAAAATAACCGGCAGCGCTTAGGATGCGCTGGATATTATCCCGAATGTCGCGCTCGTCGTCGATGACGAGAATTTTTTTCTGAATCATTGGGTAAAAGGTTTTTGACTGGTTTCGAAAAATAGGTATTCCGCAGCGAATCAGGACGCGTTGAAAGTCATGAAAAAGGTGGTGCCGGCGCCTTCCTGCGATTCTACATGGATGCTGCCTCCGTGCGACTGAATGATATTGAGCGTAGATGCCAGGCCGAGTCCCATGCCGCCGGGTTTGGAACTGAAATAGGGTTCGAAAATTTTGTTCAGGTGTTCCGGGCTGATACCGTTTCCGTTGTCGCGGATGGAAAGCACGATCTTATGCAGGGCGCGTTCTGTACTGATTTCCAGTTTCCCGCTTCCTTCCTGCATGGCTTCGCTTGCATTGACGATGATATTGGTAAAGGCAATTTTGATTTTTTCACGATCCAGCATGATCCGGTCGTTTTCTGCTGAGAATTGTTTTATCACCTCAATTTTTTTCAGGGCAAGCCGATCGCCGGTTTCTGACAGGGTTTCTTCCAGTATTTCTTTCAGCGACAGCGGTTCGAGGTGCAGTTCGGTAGGTTTGGAAGAGTTGAGCAGTTGGGTAATCAGCGTATCGATACGCTGCGCATTTCTTTTGATAATGTCGAGATAATCTTGAAGATCGTGGTCGGACGGCAATTCACCGATGAACCCTTCGAGTGCCAGCCCGATATTGGTGAGCGGGTTTCGCACCTCGTGCGCGAGCATGCGCATGAGGCGTCCGGTGGCTTCCATTTTTTCCGACATCACAGTGGCGCGTTCTTCACGAATCTGAGCCGTCAGATCGTGTAAAACACCCTGGCAGTACTGCCGGCCATAGCGGTCGGGTTGCATGGTGGCGTAGATGCTGCAAATACGCCGCTCCCTGTTTTTGGTTTGTATTTCTACCTTTCTGCCCGACACTTCGCCGTTTTGTAACAAGTCGTTTTCGATGGCTGCACCTTCTTCCGGGTCTGCATACAGATCGGAAGTGCGCATTTCCAGCAATTCGTCGGCGCTGTATCCTGTAAGGACTTCGGCCGACTGGCTCACGCTCAAAAGGCGGCCAGCAGCATCGGCGATAAAAATCATATCCCGCGATTTTTCGAAAATCGTGCGGAATTTGGACTCGTTTTCCCGAATAGCCTTCATCATAGAGGCCTGGGCCAGCGAGTAACGAATACTGCGGCCGAGGCTCTCCGAGTTGAGCATACCTTTCAGGAGGTAGTCGAAAGCGCCGAGTTCGGCGGCTGCTTCGTCTACCTCCTGGTTGTTGATACCGGTGAGCAAGATCATGGGCTCTTCGCATTTTGCTTTCAGCGCCTCCCGAATGAGGTGCAGGCCTGTGTACATACCGAGGTAATAATCGATGATATATACATCATGCTCGCATTGGCGGATGCGATCAAGCCCTTTTTGGTAACTGGACGCCCATTCGATTTCAAATTTCCTGTCGCTGATACTTTTGAGGGTATCGGCTGTCAGCAGGAAATCGTCTTCGTCGTCGTCGACAATTAATACACGAATGATCTTTTCGTCGCTCATAATGGATTAACTTTTTGAGCCAGCCGGCAGTTCGACCAGTTCAAACCAGAAACTATTGAGTTGTCGCACTACTTCTACCAGCCCCGTGTAGGTAACCGGTTTGGTAATAAAGCAATTCACGCCCAGGTTGTAACTGCGCACTACGTCTTCCTCGGCTTTGGAGGTTGTAAAGATGGTGACGGGTATGGAACGCAGATAACTATCCTTTTTGATGATATTCAGCGCTTCCAGTCCATCCATACGCGGCATATTGAGGTCAAGCAAAATCAGGCCCGGTCGGGGGCTTATGTCAGGTGATTCGAATTTGCCTTTTCGAAAGAGGTAATCGATCAGTTCCACACCGTCTTTCACAAAAAAGATTTCATTCAAAATACGCACTTCCTCAAATGCTTCGCGAGTCATCAGTCTGTCGTCGTCGTCGTCGTCAGCGATGAGTATGGTGACTTTCTTACTATTTTTCATGGTACTAGATTTAGAGTTTACAGCCTATGATGGTGTCAACAGGCTTACAACTCCATACTCAAGGGACTTTGGTTTCGGTGGTGTGTTTTGCCAGAATGATGTGAAAAACGGATCCGTTACCAGGATCGGATTCGGCCCAAATGGCGCCGCCGTGGTTTTGCACTACTTTTTTGCAAATAGCCAGTCCAATGCCGGTGCCTTCAAATTCGGAACGTCCGTGCAGCCGCTTGAACGGTGAAAAAATGGCTTCAGCAAAGGACGGGTCAAAACCGATACCGTTGTCCCGCAACTGAATATAAATGTATTCCTGTTGAGTGTTCAGGTTGTATTCATGTTTCTGTTTTTCGTTTAGTTCGTTCCAGGTAATGTGTATTTCAGGTTTTTTGTCGGGTTGAGTAAATTTCAAAGAGTTGTTGAGCAAGTTCAAAAACAACTGGTGCATCTGGGTCGGGATAGCGTGTATCTCCGGCATTTTCGGGAATTGAATGATGGCAGATCGTGCAATCATTTTGTTTTCAAGGTCTCCCGTTACTTCTGCCAGCACCTCATTGAGGTCAGTACTTTTGAAATGCTCTGCATTGCGCGTTGTGCGCGAGAGGGTCAGCAGGTTTTCAATTAACAGGCGCATCCTATTGGCGCCATCGATGATTCGATCGAGGTATTGATTGCAATCCGGTTCGTTCTTGCCGCCACATCTTTCCTTCAGACGCTCGCTGAAAGCCGTGATCTTGCGCAAAGGCTCTTGCAGGTCGTGCGAAGCCACATAGGAAAACTGCTCCATTTCGCTGTATGCTTTTGCCAGTTCGCTCACCTTTGCTTCCAGGTCCTGCTGGATGTTTTTCATGTGCGTGATGTCGGCTGTAGACCCCACTGCCAGCACCGGCTGGCCATCCTTCCAACTCAGAATCCGGGTATGGGTCCGGGTATGGATGGTTTTGCCCGTACAGGTAATCAGCGACATCTCCATGGGCTCCATGGTAGCGGTGCCATCGTACTTGTGCAACTCGATCGCTCCGGCCCGTATGGCTTCTTTTTCCTCTGGCAGTACATGCTGGAAATAGGTGTCGAGGGGTATCCAGTCATATCGCCGTTCGTTCAAGGGGTATTCGAGTATATCCCACATGCCGTCCGACCATTTCAACTGCTGGCTGGCGATGTTCCATTCCCAGGCGCCCAGGTTCATTTGTTTTTCGGCTTCCCGCAAGGTGGCTTCGTACTTTTCGAGGCTTTGCAGGGTGTGCGAATACTGTGAAATATCGCGAATAGTGCCTATGAATTTTACAATTTCTCCTTTTTCATTGGTAATCGGTTTGCCCTGTTCCATGAGGTGAAACACCTGATTATTGGAAGAAATAATGCGGTATTCCATGGAAAAAGGGGATACGTTGTCGCAGGCCTGTCTGATCGTCTGGCGGAAGGACTCCATATCTTCCGGATGAATCATATTCAAATACTGATCGACCGTAAACTCCCCGTCTTCGGCCGATTTTTCGAAAATATCGTAAATGCCGTTCGACCAGATCACGCGGTCATCTTCCGGAAACCACTCCCAGGCGCCATAACGGAACGCTTCTTCCGCCGAGCGAATGATGATATCCAGTTCCATAGCCCGTGCTTCCATCTGTACTTTCTGCGTTACGTCTTCCGACACACAGAAGTACTCGGCTGGTTGTTGGTTTTCATCGCGTTTGAAGACCGAAATAGAAGTTTCGAGGTGTACGATCTGACCATCTTTGCTTTTGAGTTTTACACGCAGTTTGATGGCCTGGTCGTCGCGAATCGACTGTATTTTTTGCGCCGTATCCAGCAGCAGATCGATATCTTCCTCAGCCATCATATCGCCAATACGGCCGCCCATACTGTGTAAATCGTCCAGATTGAAACCCAGAAATTCGGAAACTTTCCGATTGGCATACAGCAATTTGAAATCAGACGCCCGGGTAATGAACACCATATAGGGCATGTAAAGCGTCATTTTCTGAAAAATCTCGATGCCAATTTTTTCAGGTTTATGGTCTTCTGAATCGTAATAATCCTTTGAATACATGGTAATGCAGGAGGATTAGTAAGCACTCGGCAACCGCCCTGGGAAACGACGGTGACGGGTAAAGTGAAAGTGAACACACTGGGAAAAACGTACTCCGGAAATGGCTAAATGTTGTAGTACTTGATCTTGTTGTACAGCGTTTTGCGGTCGATATTCAACAGTGCGGCCGCTTTGCTTTTATTAAAATTCGTCTGGCGCAAGGCATTCAGGATCACCTCGCTCTCCGCTTCCATAGCGGCGTTTTTGAGGCTCACCTGCGTTTTTCTGGCGCTTGTTTCAGTTGGTACGTATGCCGCTGAAGGCTGTTCGTTGTAGGTTTCCTGTGGTCGGTCGTTTACCTCGGTAAAGAGGAGTTTTTCGTGGTTTACAATTTCAAACGGCAAGTGTCTGATCTGAATCTGGGTAGCGTCGCACAATAATGTGGCTCTTTTCAGTACGTTTTTCAACTCTCTTAAATTGCCATACCACGGATACGAGTGAAAAAGGTCTGTGACATCCTGGGAAAATCCTTCCACATTTTTACCCAGTTCTTCATTGATCTGGTTCAGAAAGAAGTGAGAGAACAGCATAATATCCACGCCACGCTCGCGCAAGGGCGGCACCTCGATGCTGAATTCGTTGAAACGGTGGTACAAATCTTCCCGGAATTTACCGCTCCGGCTGGCATCCCACAGGCGTTCATTGCTGGCAATAATAATGCGCACATCGATGTCGATGGTTTTGGTGCCACCGATGCGCCGAAGTTGGCGTTCCTGAATCACGCGAAGCAGCGACACCTGCACGTCGTACGAGAGGTTGGCTACCTCGTCGAGAAAAAGCGTACCGCCATTGGCCAGTTCGAAATGCCCGATTTTTTGTTCCAAAGCCCCGGTAAAGGCGCCTTTTTCATGGCCGAACAACTCGCTGCCCGCCAGTTGGGGCGAAATAGCGCCGCAGTCCATCGCTACAAAAGGTTTGTCGGAACGGCTGCTGAGGCGGTGAATTTCACTGGCTACGGCTTCCTTGCCCGAACCGCTTTCCCCGTAAATGATAACGCTGTAATTGGTGGGCGCTACCAACTGAATCTGTTTCACCAGGTTGCGCGACACCGCGCTGTCTCCAAAAATGTATGAAGAGCGCCCGGAGGCGGAACGGCGTGCGGCGGGGCGCGGACTCGATTTTTGTGGCTCGGCGATAGTGGGTGCGGGCGCCTCCGCCATTTCTTCCTCCGGTGTGGGGGCGGACAGTGCCCGTTGCACGGTGAGCAGAATTTCTTCTGGAAACAAGGGCTTGGTGAGGTAATCGAAGGCGCCGAGTTTCATCACGTTGATGGCTACTTTGATGTCCGAGTAGCCGGTCATGATGATGACTGGAAGGTGTGGAAACTGCTCTTTGATTTGCGTCAGGATTTGTGATCCGTCCATTTTACCCAGTCTGAAATCGCTCAATACGAGATCGGGCTTGAACGAATAGAGGATTTCAAGGCCTTTGGCAGCGTCGGTGGCATACTCCGTTTCGTATCCTTTTTTGGCAAGAAAACGTTTGAGCAGGAGGCAAATATCCACCTCGTCGTCGATGATCAGTATCTTTTGCATAAGACTGTTTGATTGAGTAGACTGAATGGTTCGAAGGGATTTTATACACCTCTTCGAAGGGTGGCAACCGGTATCTGGAGCAGTTCGCGGTATTTGGTGACGGTTCGCCGGGCGATCGGATAACCGCGTTCGGCCAGTGCCTTGCAGAGTTCGGAATCGCTCAGCGGTTGTGCTTTATTTTCTGCATCCACGATTTCCCGGAGACAATCCTGCACATCCTGGTTGCTGATTTCGCGGCCATCGCTTGCACTGAAAGTATGGGTAAACAAGTCCTTGAGGTTGAACACCCCGAAAGGCGTTTGCACGTATTTGGCGCTGGTTACCCGCGAAATGGTGCTGATATCAAGGCCCACATAATCGGCTACGTCGCGTAGGATCATGGGTTTCAGTTTTTTGACATCGCCCGAAAGGAAAAAATCGCGCTGCATCACTGCGAGTACACGCATCACGCGCAGCATCGTGTCGTCGCGCTGGCGCAGGGCTTCAATAATCCAGGCGGCGTCTTCCATTTTTTTACGGATAAACTGCCGGGCTTTTTTATCGTGCGTGTTGTGCAGCATATCGTCCATGCCTTCGCTGATTTTCAGGGTTTCGGCACGGCCGTTGGCGAGGGTTACGACGAGGTCGTTGCCATCGATTTCCACCACGTATTCGGGCATGATGACGTCTGTATTGACCTGGCTTTCATCGGCAAATCCATACAGCGGGCGAGGGTTCAGGCTTCGGATGTATTCAATGGCATAGCGGAGGTCTTCATCGTCGACATGCAGGTTTTTTTTGATGCTGTCGTAGTCGTGTGCTGCCAGGGCATCCATGTATTCCCGGGCAAGTTGGAGTGGCAGATCGACCCGAAAGCCTTGCGCTTTATGGCGTTCTAGTTGCAAAATAAGGCATTCCTGCAGGTTGCGGGCGCCGAGGCCGGGCGGGTCGAGTTGTTGAATCAGGGAGAGGGCTTCCTGCATTTCCGATTCATTGTAAAATACATTTTTTGAAAAGGAAATATCGTCGGCCAGGGTGTCGAGGTCGGTGCTCAGAAAGCCCGAATCATCGAGCGAGTCGATGATGTAATCGCAGAGGGTATGGATGCGTTCGCTGACAGGTAAAAAACGGCACTGTGTTTTCAGTTCCTCGCGGATGTCGCTGAGTTGCACGACGGGCGCCTGATAAGGTTCTTCGGCTTCGTAGCCGTGTTCGGTTTTGGAATTGTAATCTGGCATCTCGTCGTCGAGGCCGCGCATTTCCAGCAGGTTGTCGTAGCCATCATCTTCGTTTTCACCAGCGTCCTGTATCTCATCCACGCTGCTGGCAGCAGGCAGCATATCGTTTTCCTCGTTTCGTTCCAGAAACGGGTTTTCTTCCAGTTCTTTCTGGATATGGCTTTCCAGTTCGAGCGTGTTGAGGTGCAGCAAGTTCAGAAACTGAATTTGCTGGGGTAGTATCTTGAGGGTTTGGGTCTGGGCTTGTTTCTGTACGTGCGACTGGTATTGCATGTGCCTTTCTATTTTGAAGGTGCAGTCTTGTCGGCTACCCAGCGTAAAAAACGAGCAGCCGTTTTGCGTGCTTTAGGCGCTACATGGGTAGCCACATTGTCGATGAGCAAAGGCCCTACTGCCCGAACGGCTTTGGTACCGATACCGGGGAGGATTCGGCTTGCGAGCATACTGAGGCCGGTATTTACGCCAAATTTCAGCAAAGGCGAGCCTGTCGAGGCTTCTGTAGCATTGGGCGTCAGGAGGTTTTTCACCACACGCCCGGCGGTTTGAAGCGGGTTGAGATCTTCTTTGAGGTCGCGAATATCCTGCCGGATCAGCCCGCGCGTCTCTGATAGCCGTGCCCGGAGCGCGGCCTTGCGTTGCCGAACTTTTTCCTTGATATTATTCATCGGAGTTGGTGAATTTGGTGAGTAAAACATCGTTCAGCCTGTTTTGAAGCAAGGGTTTACGGAAATTGTAAAACAACGCTGCGCCCAGTCCATACAGTGCTCCTACGATCAGGAAACCATACCCCGAATGATGGAGCAGTCGGCCCAGCCACATCGCCAGTGCTACACTGAGAAAGGTAAAAGCCAGCATTCCGAAAACACCTGCAATCACCCAAATTACTGTTTGAGAAATGGCGGATGCTGCTTTTTCCTTGACAGCCAGCAAGAGCAGTTCTTTTTGTGTTTCCACATAGTCCTGAAGGTGGTCTACCAGGTCTTCCATATTTTCCTGTATCGTATCCATAATCTGCCTGATGTTGGTTTGTAATTCATTAACAGTGTGTAAATGCTCTTTACGAAAAAGTATTCCAGGCAAGGGGTGGGTAAAAATGGGGTAAATTGTAGAAATATTTCCTCATTTTGCAGGGTTTTTAAAAATATGTAGACTTTATTCTACAAAATGTGCGACACCCTGAATTTTAGGTACTGTATTTTTCCTGCCCGAAAAGATTGGTCAAGTATTTCCCTGTAGATTTTTCCTTAGAGTATTTTCCCGCAGATTTACGCAGATTTTCCCGCAGAACTCGCAGAATGTAGAGTACACCGTTTACTCGATATGAAGAAGTAGGTGTACTCTACATTCTGCGAGTTCTGCGGGAAAATCTGCGTAAATCTGCGGGAAAATACTCTGCGGGGAAATACTCTATGGGGAAATACTCTGCGGGAAACTACTCTACAAGATACAACCTGCAAAACAATATCCCGAACCCTGGCTTACACCAAAATTCGGGATGTCTCTTGTTGGGCACTGCAAGCATTCGCGTGTTCTAAAAAAACAACAACGCGCTCACTTTCAGGTCTATTTCCGTGTTATCGCCTGTGCTCACCTGTACATCCAGGAGGTTGGCCAGCACGGTACCAAGCACATTCATTTGCAATTCTCCGCGGGCCTGCAACTGACCTTGCGCGTTTTGAGTATAGGAAATGAAGTGCAATTCATAATTGCCACTTTCCATGAAGGCCATTTTAAAAGTACCATCGGATTGTACCACGGTGCTGGATACTGCATTTTTGAACAGGATACTGGAAGGCCCTTGTGGAAACTTTTCATCCGCTTCAAAATCGCCTTTGTCGTAAGCGTACACGATAATTTTTTCGCTGCCCGAAACCCCATCGCTGACGTGGCCGCTGATGCTGCCGGTCGATTCCTTTTCCATGATGCGCAGGGCGCCGGCGAGTTCGGCCTCAGTCACAAATTTGTACTCCGTTTGGCTGTCCTGTTGGTACACCACCGAGCGGCGCAGGTCGAAATCGATCACGGCGGCAGTGGTAGCACCTGTGGTGGTCGCAATCATGCCATTCGTGCGGATGCTCATGCTGCTGCTGCCTGAAATGGCATGTTTTGCACCCTGTCCATCGACAACATAACATCCGGGACTGTTCCCGTTGGCATCCTTATCGGTTTGCAACACCAGCACGATGTCATCGTACGTGCCGGCTTCCAGTTCACCTTCTCCCAGCAGCCGTGTCGAACCCTGTTGCAGGGCCAGCAGGTTGAAAGTGGCGATGCCACTAAACCCTGCCCACGACTTGCCATTGATTTTTACGTCGGCCACTGTTACGAAAACGCCACTAACATTCGGATCATCGATCGGGGCGTCGGTAATTTCGATGCGAGCACGCGCCTTTTCAGGCTGATTGGGGTTGTCGACGCCGAAATCAGGTTCTTTGAGGCAGGCGGTGAATGACAGGGCGCAGAGAATAAGCGCGCCGAAAACCGAAAAACGGGAGAAAGACAGGTATGACATGGTGCGATTTGTTTGGTGGATGTACGGAAGAAAGAAGGGGGGCATTTTTTGGGACAGGTGCTAGGGAAGGTCTCGTATTAATATGAAGATGATCTTGCGCCCCGGTTGTTGAAGTAAAAATGTACGCCTACTACAAAGTCCCAGGCAGTGGTGGTGCTGCGTGTAGTCTGGCTGGCGCCGTCCACGAGGATGCTGTTTCTGCTAAAACCGTAGTTGTATTTGGCTTGTACTTCGAGGGCTGCCCGGCGATTGGCAAAAATGGTGTAACCGGGGCCAGCACCGAAAGTAGACAAGGATGTATTGACGAGTTGCGATTCGCCTGCGCTGGGGTCGGTAATTTCCGTTTGCGATCGGCCGTAACCGTATACTGCGCCCAGGAAAAAGGCCTGGTCGCCGCCAAAAGGCAGATAAATGCGTGTAAAAGGACCGAAGAGCAATTTGTCGTCCGAGGTTTCCTGTACACCGTTTCCTACATTGTTGGTGTTACCACGCGAAGAACTGACCAGGTAATCCATGCCCAGGCCGAACACGAAATTGCGGGCAAAGAAATAGCCGATGCTAGGGGTCAAGTGCACCTGAAAGGCGGTATTGCCGCTTTTGACGGTGGTAGAGCCATTGTCGATTTCAATGTTGGTTACGGAGTTTACGTATCCAAGTCCGGAACCGATGGTGAAATTGCCGCGGTTGAGCGCTGTACCGCGTTCAAAACCCGAACGGCTTCCATTGTTCTGGTAGTTGGGTTGTGTTTGGTAAGTGGGCTGAGGCTGATAGGTTGGCTGAGGTTGATAGGTTGGTTGTACCTGCGCATTCAGAGATTGAAATACAGCGAAGCAGCAAGCGGCGATTACAGAAGATATGCGAAGTGCGGATTTCATAATGCGTTGATGTTGAAGTGGTTGAAAAATTGGTTCGTTGGTATCCTTCTGAAAAGCGCCGTGCCAGCGGCGTCGAGCGTTTGCAAGCATTTTTCTGCGGATTTTCATACCCAAGCCGATGAATATGGGTATTTTTTTCCCCAACTATCCCAAATAACGACGCAGCATCCAGGCATTTTTTTCCTGGCTACGCAGAATACCTGTCAGCAGATCTACGGTACCGGGATCGTCATACTGTTCGTCTATTTCACTGATCATGGTGCGCAGCGTGCGTGCCAGGCTGTCGCTGTCGGAGGCCAGTTCGCGCACGGCCTGGGTTTGTTCCTTTTTCCCGCCAGTCGATTCTTTCAAATGAGCGATTTCCAAAAATTCGGCCATGGAGCCGGCGGCGGCGTGTCCGAGTTGCTGAATGCGTTCTGCCACCACGTCGATGTCGAGGGCGGTCTGGTTGTACAGTTTTTCGATGAACTCGTGAATTTCCACAAAACTGGGCCCTACGAGGTTCCAGTGAAAATTTCGCATTTTGATGTACAGGATGTGTTCGTCGGCCAGCAACTGGTTGAGCAGGCCGCAAATGTTTTTGGTGTCGGAGGAGGGAATTCCGAGCAGGTTGCCCGATTTTTTTTCAACGGAAGTGTTCATGATCATTTGTTTTTAAATGTATGTCTACCCCCTTGCTGCAATCGGGATGCCTGTGCTTTTTTGTACGCTGTGTAGACATATTTCCTCACATCTCTGAAAAAAATGGGCAATTAGTGGTGAGGCAGTTGCGGCATCCAATTTTTTGATCAAAGGCAAGCCTTTATGCAAACCATGTGTTCGGGCGACCTAAAAATGCTTGCTAATTATGATCAAACTAACCGAGTCCGCCCGCGTGTTTTTCAGTATTGCCACCATTGTTTTGCTGGTGATCTGTATGTATTACCTGCGACCGATTTTGGCGCCGCTGAGTTTTTCATTCATCCTGGCCATTATTCTGTTGCCGCCAACACTTTTTCTGGAGCGCCGCGGACTATCGCCCACGGCTGCGGCTTTGATAACAGTGAGCCTTACGACGCTGTTGGTTTTCGGAACTGTAATAAGGGCTACGTGGCAAGTGTCGACGCTGACCGATAATTCCAGAAACATCATGGACAAGGTGGAAACCTGCGTGCAACGCGCCATTGTGAGCATTGAAAAGGAATATCCGGGCATCAAACGGCAAAACCTGGTCAACTACCGCCAGCGTACCAAAGACCTTTTTGAAAAAGTAGGCGAGAATATCAGCCAGTCGGCCAAAGGCCTGCCAGGCTTCATCTCGAATGTGCTGCTGATGCCCCTGTTCATTTTCTTTATGCTTTCCTATCGCCAGTTTTTCCGGAAGTTCCTGCACCGTGTTACGAGTTCTGAAAATCGGCATGTAGACGATGTGCTGATGAAAATACATGCGGTGATGCGCAATTACCTCTCCGGCATGGTGATCGTGATGGGCATTGTAGCCGTTCTGAACAGTATTGGTTTGATGATGATCGGTGTGCCGTATGCCATTTTCTTTGCCTTGCTGGCGTCTATACTTATGATTGTGCCGTATATCGGTGTGTTTATAGGCTCTCTGTTGCCGGTTATTATGGCATTGATGACTTTCAGCAGCCCATGGCCTGCTATTGCGGTGGCCGGCTGGATGTGGGGCGTGCAGATACTGGAAGGAAATTTCATTACCCCCAAACTGGTGGGCTCGAAGGTGAGTATCAACCCCTTCACCGCCATCATTTCGCTGATTCTCATGGGGCGAATATGGGGACTTGCAGGCCTGGTGCTGGCCATTCCCTATGTGGCTATTCTGAAAATTATTCTGGATGCCATTCCCGCTACCCAGCCATACGGTATGCTGCTGGGCGAAGTGGAGCATGAAAAACCGCAGAAAAAATCGAAACGTAAAAATAAAACCGGTGAACAGCCACCCATTGAATTGATACACTCCAATGTGTAATGTGTAAGTCCGGTTTTGCATCCATACGTCTACTGTTTGGGGAAAAAAATCAACAGAATCTCCGCAGGAATATTGTTTTTAAGGTGTTTTTGTGTTTTTGTGTTTTTGTAGGCGTTGCTCTCGGCATGGATGCTGAAGGTTGAGCCCTAAAGCCTGAAATCAAGTCCAAATACCAAGAGCAACGCCTACAAAAACACCAAAACACAAAAACACTAAAACCCCAAAACACCAAAACACCGCCATTGAAGGCGGGCATTCTCTGACAAACAAAATCTAAAATCACTATGAAAAAGTTTCTTTTTTCCATCGCACTGGGTGTTGTATGCACCACCGCTACCTGGGCTCAGGTAGGTATCAAAGCCGGCGCAGCGTTCGCCACCATTTCGGAAGAAAATGAAAATGTAAGCCGCGATGATATTGAAAACCGCTCGATCGTAGCCCCTGTGGTGGGCCTTACGTTTGGTATGAACCTCGGCGACATCCTTACCATCCAGCCGGAATTGATCTATACCCAAAATGGCGGCAGCAATACTTACACTGTACTGGGTACCGAAACCAAAAACACCTATCGCATTCACTACCTCGAACTTCCCGTGCTTGCCAAACTGCAATTCGGCAATGCCGACCAGGAAGGCCTCGGTTTCCATATCGCTGCAGGACCCTGGGTGGGTTACGCACTGAGTGGCAAGTACACCAGCAAATCGACCGTTGACGGCTCCACGATATTCGAAGTGGAAGACAACTTTACCTTCGATGACGAAGACGATACGCGCCGCCTTAACTATGGTATGCTGGGTTCAGCCGGTATCAGTATCGGAAATGTGGTGCTCGACCTGCGCTACAACTACGGTTTCAACAACCTGCTGGATAAAGACGCCGACAACACCAACGACAATAAGCCGGTGCGCCAAACGCGTGGTGTAGCCCTTACTCTGGGCGTTAATTTTTAGAGGTGAGAGGTGAGAGGTGAGAAGCGAGAGGTGAGAAGCGAGAAGCGAGAAGCGAGAAAATAGCCACGCCTTGCCACCACATCGAAACCATGAAAGGGCGTATACAATAACATAGAGCCACGCCCTGTGCACCCCATATCCCGTCCCCCGACAACCTTTTGGTCTTCTATTTTCCCAAAAACCATTCCCTCCATTACCATTCCTGATAAAACCGGCAACAGCGCTCCCGGGAGGTTCCATTGTGCCTCCCCGGGCCTGTAGCCTTCATGTCCAACCAACTCAACATACATAAGCCATGATAAAGCCATTTTCCATCATCCTGATCGCACTTCTGGTAGCGAGTTCGTCTTGCCAGACCCTCAAAAAGAATAAAAACACAGCCATTGGCGCCGGCACGGGCATTGCCGTTGGCGGCGCTATCGGCGGCATCCTGGGTAAAAAGAACGGCAATACGGCTGGCGGTATCATCATCGGCGCTGCCGTAGGCGGCGTGGCTGGCGGCGCCATTGGCAAGTACATGGACAAGCAAAAACGCGAACTCGAACAAGAACTGGGTAAATCCGCCACGGTAGAACGTGTCGGCGAAGGCCTTAAAGTCACTTTCGACTCCGGACTTTTGTTTGGCTTCAACTCGTCCAAACTCACGCCCGATATGAAAACGCAGTTGCGCGAATTTGCCGCAACACTCAATGAATACGACGACACCAATATCCTCATTGATGGCCATACCGATTCGGTAGGCTCCGATGACTACAATATGAATCTTTCCGAAGACCGTGCCGATGCCGTACACGATTACCTGACAAGCGTAGGTGTAAAACGCTCGCGCCTGGGTATCCGCGGATTCGGGGAAACGCAACCGGTAGCGTCCAACGACACCGATGCAGGCCGCCAGCAGAACCGACGCGTGGAAGTGTCGATCTGGGCCAATGAAGACCTTAAAAAACAGGCTGAACAAGGCAAACTGTAACCTTCACTTTCAAATTCTCCATTCAACATGAAAAAGCAACTGATGTATACCGGCGCACTCGCCATGGCCCTCAGCACCCTTTCGGGCTGCGAAGTGATTGGCGGCATTTTTAAAGCAGGTGTTTGGTCGGGTGTACTACTCGTATTTCTCGGCATTGCACTCATTATTTTCCTGATTTCCAAACTGATGGGAAGCAAGGATTAGGAAGTGTTCGAAGATGAGTCATCCCGATTTTTGGGGACTGATATTTATTTTCCGTAGAGTAGTTTCCCGCAGAACTCGCAGATTTACCCGCAGAACTCGCAGAACGTAGAGTACACCTATTTTCTTCAAAGCGATCAAAATGTGTACTCTACGTTCTGCGAGTTCTGCGGGTAAATCTGCGAGTTCTGCGGGAAACTACTCTACGGAAATAAATCTGCGGGAAATAAGTGTCAAAACCTAAAAAAATCCTGAATTCTGGCTTCCACAAATATTAGGGATGACTCATGTTAAACCAACGTTCACCAAAATCTGCCACCATGTTTTCGTTTGTCCAAAAATTCTGGAAGGCGCTGGTACAATCCGTCAAGGATTTTTCGGCTGATAATGCCATGAAATTCAGCGCCTCGTTGTCGTACTACACTACTTTTTCCATAGCGCCCATGCTGATCATCATCATCGGGCTGGCTGGCGTATTTTTTGGCCGCGAGGCCGTAAAGGGGGAGGTGTACCGGCAGTTTTCGGGGCTAATCGGGGCCGGTGCGGCCGATTTTTTGCAAACCACTATTGGCAGCATGGAAATTTCGGGCCAAAGTTGGATGGCCACGGCCATCGGGATTGTCACCCTGTTATTGGGTGCTACCGGCGTTTTTACCGAATTGCAGGACTCCCTGAACCAGATTTGGTCGCTGAAAGCCAAGCCGCGCAACGGAATCGTGCAATACTTGCTGAACCGGGTCATTTCCTTTTCGATGATTCTGACGCTGGGTTTTTTGCTGATTGTTTCGTTGCTCCTCAACACGGTGATTGCCCTGCTCAGCGAACGGTTTTTCAGCATGTACGAGCAATGGGCCTGGGTGACGCAGATCCTCAACATCACCTTCATAGTGGCCATTGTGACCGCTCTGTTTGCCTTTATGTTCAAGTTTTTGCCCGATGCTAAAATTGCCTGGCGGCATGTGTGGGTGGGCGCTTTGTTTACTTCCGCCTTGTTTTTGGTCGGGAAATTTGCCATTGGTTTTTACCTGAGCACCTCTTCCATTGCCACTTCATACGGTGCGGCTGGCTCATTGGCTATTTTACTGGCCTGGGTGTACTATTCATCCGCCATTCTGTTCTTTGGAGCGGAATTTACCAAAAATTACAGCATTGTGCAGGGGCACAAAATCGTAGCGAACGACTACGCCAGTTTTGTGGTGCCCAAAGAAAAGGAAATGCCGCAGCATGTGGATGCTCGCAAAGTGCAGGAGGTGAAACAAAACACGTAAGGCGGCCTGCGTTTTCTCAAAAATGCATGTACAAAACAGCCGAAACGACTGATTCCCATTCGCATACATTCCCAAAAATCCTATCTTGCTGCCCCTTCGCAGTCATAGGAGTTGTATGCTACGCCCCGTTTTCGTATTGATGCTATTGTTCCTTTCGGTATGCCTTGGTATAGGGCAACCAGCCTACCGTTTTGAGCAATTGCCACCCGACATGCGCCTCATGCAGGGCGGCATCAACTGCATCACACAAGATAGTAAAGGCATGCTCTGGCTCGGCACCTGGTCGGGACTGACGCGCTACGACGGCTATTCGCTCCGTACTTTTCTGGAAGAACCCGGTGTGCCCGACGGGTTGCAAAGCGATCAGGTGACGGCCCTGGTGGAAGATCATTCCGGCATGTTGTGGGTAGGAACCTTGAGCGCAGGCATCCACTGTTTTAACCGGGCAACGGAGCGCTTTGTTAATTACCGCTCCCAGCCGGATAATCCTAACTCCCTGACCGACAATGATGTATGGGGATTGTTCGAAGACAGTAAAGGGTATATCTGGGTAGGCACCAAAAAAGGGCTCAATCGTTTTGACCCCAAAACCAAAAACTTCCTGCGAATTTTTGCACCGAACAACAACGAGTCGCGCCCTGCTTCCGACTACATTTATTCCATTTGCGAAACCCCCGACGGCTCCATCTGGTCGGCTACTTCCCGTGGATTGTCGCGCATTCTTTTCAGCGACGATACGCATTATCAGTTGAAGCATTATCACTTCGATCAGGTAGAAGGCGATTCTTTTCACACCAATTTTATTTACCGCATCAGGCCGGTAAAAGGCGAGCCCGATAAAATCTGGGTGGGCTCCAAAGGCGGTTTGCGCAAAATTCGTTTTGAGGCTGGCGCTATGAGCAACCTCCAGGTGCTAAGCACCTACCAGGCTGAAGCCGGAAATCCGAACAGCCTGAGTTACAATGTTGTGCCCGATTTCTGGGAAACTTCCGACGGTAATTTGTGGGTGGCCACCTTCCACGGGCTCAACCTGCTGGATAAAAATACGGGCAGGTTTCGCACATTTTATGCACAACCCAACGAACCGTTCAGCCTGAGCAACAACTTTATCCACGCCTTGTACCAGGATCGTACGGGCATTCTCTGGATTGGAACCGACAAAGGCCTCAACAAACTCAACCTGCGCAGCAAACCCTTTCAAGGCGTTCGGTTCGATCAAAAAGGTATTGGCGCCAACAGCATCGTCAGCAGTATCAGCAACGGAGAAACGCCCGGATCGCTGTGGGTGGCCACCAATGGAGGCCTGCACAGGGTGCAAACCACACCGACGCTCTCCAAACCAATCCATTACACCTTGGCGCCTCCCCGACTGCCCGAGTTTGCCAATTTTATTACCGCCGTGTGGCGCGCACCCGACGGCTGGTTGTGGCTGTCTACACAAGGGGCAGGCATCATGCGCGTTCGTGAGCGCGACATTCCGCCTGGCGGAGGCGTTATCCGACAGGTACAACAGTTTTCGCAAAATGCATCGCCGCTTATCAACGACAACTATGTGATGCATTTTTATCCCTCGGCCAGTGGCGGTGTCTGGTTCGGATTGTGGGATGGCGGACTCACCTATTTCGACCCCGGCAGTAACACCCTGAAACATTACCAGTCGGTGGATAATTTGAGCCTCACAGCCTCACCAAATGTCTCCCTGCTGGAAATCAGGGAAAACGAGCACAGCATTCTGTACGTCGGCACCCGGGGTAATGGACTGCTGAAATTTCGCTTCGATCCTGCCGACCGCTCGCTCCACCTCGAACGACATTACCGATTTACCACCGGGCAAAAAGACTGCCTGAGCAACGATAAAATCAATGCCTTGCTGCACGACAGCCGGGGCCGGTTGTGGGTGTGTACCAGCCGCGGCATTAACCTGCTCAAACCTGACGGCAGCGGTTTTCGGCTGTTCCGGCAGGCAGATGGACTGCCGAGCGACATCATTCAATCGATCGTGGAAGACAAACAAGGGCATTTGTGGGTGAGTACGCTCAATGGTATTGCCGATCTGCAACTCGAGGATGAAACGCTGAAAATCAGGAACTTCGATGCGCTGGATGGATTACAGGACAATTTCTTCATGAACAATTGCGCCGAACGTTTGCCCTCGGGAATGCTGGCTTTCGGTGGCGCCAATGGCATGAGCCTGTTCCAGCCCGACGCCATTCATCCGGATAGCGTTCCGCCCCTCACACAACTTTCTGATTTCCTGCTTTTCAATCGCCCGGTACCCATCGGCCCCATGCAAAACGGCAGAGTCGTGCTGGAAAACAGCATTTCCGAAACGCCACGCATCGTACTCAACTATCAGGACAATGTGCTGTCCTTCGAATTTGTGAGCCTGCATTTTGCAGAGCCGCGCAACAACCGTTTTGCCTACAAACTTGAAGGTTTTGACCCCGATTGGGTATATGCCGATGCCGACAAGCGCTTTGCGCACTACACCAACCTTCCGTACAAGGAGTTTACATTTTGGGTAAAATCCTCGAATGGCGACGGTGTATGGAGCGAACCGGTGCAGGTACAGGTGTGCGTGCGGCCGCCGTTCTGGCTTACGTGGTGGGCCTATTGCCTGTATGGTTTGCTGATACTGGCGCTCCTGTATGTGGTATGGCGCGTGATGCACTTGCGCGCCGAATACCGCGCCAGCCTGGCCCTGGAACGGCTGGAACGGGAGAAATCGGAAGAACTACACCAGTTGAAAATCCAGTTTTTTACCAACATCAGCCATGAATTGCGCACGCCGCTGACATTGATCTTAAGCCCGCTGGAGCAACTGCTGCGCGAACACGCTCCGAACCGACCCTTGCAAAAAACGCTCACACTCATCCACCAGCAGGCAGGAAAACTGCTGACCATGATCAGTCAGTTGCTCGATTTTCGGAAAAGTGAGGCTGGTTTGATGAAAGTGCATGCTGAAAAAACGGACCTGCCGGTTTTTGTTCAGGAAATTCTGCTGGCTTTTAAACCACTGGCCGAACAACACAAAATAGACTTGCGGTTTGATTCCACGCTGAACAAGCAGGATGTCTGGGTCGACCACGATCAGATGGAAAAAGTGTTGTTCAATCTGCTTTCCAATGCTTTCAAATTTACACCTGACGGCGGCGTGGTGACTGTTTCACTAAAAAACACCAACGATTCGCGGGTTCAAATCGGTGTGTCGGATACCGGCCCTGGTATTCCTGAAAACGATCTGGAGCGCATTTTCGACCCTTTTCATCAGGGCGCGCACCAGCCGGGCCGCACGTTGTTTGGAGGCACAGGCATCGGACTTTCGCTGGTAAAATCGATTGTCGAGCAGCATGGTGGCGACATTGTAGCACACAACCTGTTAGGCTCCGGCGCTGCATTTACCGTTACCCTGCCTGAAGGAAATGCGCACTACACGCCCGACCAGATCATAGAGGCGCGACCTCCGCGACCCGCACAGGAAGTCGAGTATTTCAAGGAAGAAGCATCGGATCAACTCCCGTTGCCGGCGGCCGATTCGGCCCGTTATCGCCTGTTGCTGGTAGAAGACAATGCCGATATTCGCAATTATTTACGCCAAAACCTCTCCGGACAATACGATATCGACGAAGCCGATAATGGCGCCATTGGTCTTCAGAAAGCGCTCGAACAGGCATACGATCTTGTTTTGAGCGACATTGCCATGCCCGAAATGGATGGTATCGAACTCTGCCGTCGCCTGAAAACCAATATTCATACCAGCCATATTCCCGTTGTGCTGCTCACAGCACGTACCTCTCTGGTGCACAAGATTGAAGGACTGGAAACCGGCGCCGACGACTACATTACCAAACCTTTCAACTTCCAACTTCTCCAACTGCGTATCCGCAACCTCATCGCCATTCGCGAACGCCTGAAAGAACTGTCCGGCAAAACACTCGAACTGAGCCCCTCTGCCATCACCATCACTTCCCTGGATGAAGAATTTCTGGCACATTTTATCCGACTCGTCGAATCACACATGGATGAAAGCGAATACTCCATCGACGATCTCTCTCATGAAATTGCCATGAGCCGCATGCAATTGTATCGCAAACTCAAAGCCCTCACCGGCGAAACACCCAACACGCTCATTCGCAACATCCGCCTGCAACGCGCCGCACAACTACTTGATACACAACAATTCAATATCTCCGAAGTGGCCTACAAAGTGGGCTTTACCGACCTCAAATATTTCAGGGAACGGTTTAAGGAACGATACGGCGTGGTGCCGAGCGAGTATAGAGGTGAGAGAGGGTGAGAGATGTGAGAGATGTGAGAGGGTGAGAGATGTGAGAGAGTGAGAGGGTGAGAGAGTGAGAGGTGTGAGAGTGTAAGAATATGAGAAGTCTGAAAATAATATAAACACACCCCACTTACAGCCCTGAAAGGGCGTATTCAATAGCACAGGGCAACGCCCTGTGTATTCGTATTCAATTCAATTTGATTCAATCATATTCCACCCAATCCATGCAACTTTCAAAAAGCCAGTACATGCAAAATATCTCTCCACAAACCCTTACACAACTGGCCAAAGTAAGTCGTTGGTTATTCTGGATTACTGCGGGATACGCGGCCTGGTGGATACTCACATATGTTATGTCGTGGGGATGGGTACGCATGAATCCTTGGGCTCGGTCATCCCTGTACGGCCGTTTTAAATGGTATTTCCCGGGCATCCTGGACTTGATTTGCCTGCTCGCACCCATACCATATCTCTACCTGTTTCAGCGTCACCTCAACAAGGGCCTGAAAAATGAACAACCTGACCTTATCGAAAAAGGTATGTATTACCTGTATCGCTTTCTGGGCATGTTAGCCGTAGTAATCGGAATAAAACTCATATTTGAATACGGCATCAGGCAGGTGTGGTAATTTCGATTCCATTCAATCTCCCAACAAACTCTCCCCGTTCAAATTCGTCGTCAGCACCATACTCATATAATCAAAAAAGGGCCGCATGGCTTCAAACGTCTTTCTAACCTCATTCAGAAAATCCTCGCTGGTCACTTCCGCATCGGTAAATGGGCGCATCACAACAAACCCCTTTTTCCGGATCAGGTCGATCGCCGGGTGATCTTTTTCGTACCCCTGTGGCGCCGTTTTCAGTTCCTCGCCTTGCAAGCCACCGAAATACCGCTGAAAATCCGGTGCAGCAATAATTTGCCGAATCGGCTGGTCGTCGAAGGCAAACTCATCGCGGATACGTTTGAGATCATGCGCTTCGGGCTGCCAGAAGCCGCCGCCCACAAAGGAAGCGCCCGGCTCCAGTTGGAGGTAATACCCGCCACGCAGGCGTTTGGTGGCGCGCCGGAAACCGATACCGAAATTGTTCTTGTACGGCGACTTGTCCTTGGAAAAACGCACATCCCGGTAAATCCGGAACAGGTTCGACGACTCTATCCGGTCCGTTTCGTTCAGGGCATTTTCGACGGCTTTTGTCAATGCTTTGGCATCGGCAAGGGCAGATTCGTAGCGATCCTTGTTGGCCTGAAACCAGTCGCGGTGGTTGTTGTCAGCCAGATCGGCGAGGAATTGGAGGGTAGAGGGTTGGATGCGCATAGATTGTTGAAAGGACAAGATGCTGGTTTTTTGAGAGGATTTCCGGTTCGGCTTAGCCTCACCCATGGAAATCTGGATGGAGCGGATCAAGCGGATGAAATGGATTTTGAGTGGCCTGTCGGCCACTGGTTTTCATATGAAAGAGAGTGCAAATTAGAGTCCAGCAACCACAAACAATAGAATAGAGTGATAAACCCTAAAAAAATCCATTTCATCCGCTTGATCCGCTCCATCCGGATTTTCCTGCGTGAGGCGAAGCCGAACCGGAAATCTATAAAAATATAAACCACCCCCCGTTCAAAACTCCACCACAATACCCACACTCGGCAACAGCGCCCCTTCCGTGTTTTCCAGCAACAACGGAACCGCATTGCTCCCGTCGGCACGCAGCGGCTGCCCGTCGGTGGTCACGAATGCGCTGCCATCAGCCGTGCGCTGGAACGTATAGTTGGGCGGTGCTGGATTCACGGTATTCAGCAGGTTCTGAATATCAATAAAAATATCGAGCGTCGAACGCCGGAAATTCCACTTCTTGTCCACCCGGATATCCAACTGACTGAAATTGCCCAGTCGCAGGGAATTCAGCCTGCTGTAATCGAGTACACCGGTGCCGATAGTGGCATAGTTGCGTTGGCTGGCTTCCAGATCAAGGGGCGTGTAGGGCAAACCACCTTGCAGCCGGTATTTCATGCCCAATTCCCAGTTGCGCCGAAATTTGTAGCCTGCCAGCAGCGACAGCAAGTGGCGATTGTCCCATGCAGAGGCCAGTACCTTGCCATCCAGGTTGCTGAATTGCGACCAAAACAACGTGTAAGACCCCGTGAAATACAGGTTTTTGTTCAGTTTTTGTTGAGCAAACAACTCCAAACCATACGCTTCCCCCACTCCTTGTGAAAGGACGCGTTCGTTGCCCAGGATACCGAATCCGCCGCCTTGATTGGCCAGAGAAATACCATTAAACGTACCAATAGGGTAGTCGTCATAGTGTTTGTAAAAACCTTCCAGGGTAAATCGGAGCACACGGCTGGGCACAAATTCCAGCCCGGCTACATAGTGGGTGCTCCGCAGATACGGCTGGTCTTTGTTCACCAGCACCCCTGCGTCGTCTCGGTAGCCCAACACCGTATAAAGCGGCATTTTGAAATAACGCCCCACCGAAGCATTTACCTTCCAACGGGGTGCAACCGCATAACTCAGGTTGAGCCGGGGGCTCAGGGTACGCAGCAATTGGGCACCATCGTCGGTAAACGTATTTCCATCTGTGCGAATGCCCGCAGAAACGCCCAGGCGCTCATCAAAAAACGTCCGGTTGATCTGCGCAAAAAGCCCGAACTTGAAAAAATCGATGGCGGTATTAAACTGGTTTACCACCGCCGGCTGCACCACATTGCCCAGCGAATCGCGAATTTCAGCGCGCAGACGGGTGTAGGAATCGTTGTTGTATTTTACATATTGCGCCATTGCCCCGACGCTGTATTTCCATGCCCCCGCGTAGCGGTTGAGGTCGAAGCGGAGTTTGTTTTCAATCTCCTGGCTTTTGATACCCAGAATGCGCTTCGATTCGTCGCTTTGCTTGCCGTCGATGTTGTCGGCAAACTGATCGAGTTGGTTGTCCAGCATATTGCGGCTCAGGGTCAGGTTCCAGAAGCCGTTGTTAATCAGGCGCTTGAGTGCAAAACCCTGCGTGTAGTTCCACTGATTGATGCCCGGTACCGAACTCAGGATGTACAGGTTTTCGGGTGTGGCATCTTTAGGTGCTTCAAAATAAAAATCATCGATGGCGCCGACGCCCAGTGCTGTGAAGGTCGTTTTGGCATCAATTTTATGCGTCACTTTATACTGAAAATCCCAGTAATCAGGCCGAATTGGCAAACCAATGGCTTTAAACAAAAATTGCAGATAAGACCTCCTGGCTGAAGCCAGAAAAGTTGTTTTTCCATTCTTTTTGCCCAGCGGCCCTTCGGCAGTGAAAGCTGTTTCGGATGCGCCCACCCGAATATTGCCCTGAATACGCTCCGGGTTGCCATCGCGCTGGCGGAATTGCAGCACCGACGACAAGGCATTGTCGTAACGGGCATTGAAGGCGCTGCTCGCCAGGGTGGCATCTTCGATAAACGACACATTGAGCATGCCCGTCGGTCCGCCTGCCGCGCCTTGCGTGGTGAAGTGGTTGATAACCGGAATTTCCACCCCGTCCAGGTAATACACGTTTTCGCTGGGGCCGCCGCCGCGGATAATCAGGTCGTTGCGAAATCCGCCACCCGTGCCGCTCACGCCACCCACGCCGGGCAGCGCCTGCACCACGCGGCTGATGTCGAAATTGCCGCCCGGATTACTTTTGATTTCCTCCACCGACAGGTTTTGAATGGAAAGGGGCGTTTCAATGGAAGCGATGCGCACCGAACGATTTTCCGACACGACCACTTCGCCCAGCGTTTTGCTGTCGGGCTCCAGTTCGAAGTTCAACTGATTGGCATTACCGGTAGTCATCACCACGTTATACCGGGTTTGAGGCGTATAGCCTATGTAACTTGCCGCTACATTGTAGGATTTGGGTGGAATACCGGCAATCCTGAAATTGCCATCCACATCGGTGGTGGTGCCCAGATCCGCGCCTTCCAGCCGAATGGTGACACCTATCAGCGCTTCCTGTGTGAGTTTGTCTTTTACGGTGCCTGTGAGGGTGCCGGTGTTCTGGGCCTGTGCATCAAAATAGCCCCATGAAAGGAATACAAATAAGGTAAAATAACGCATAACCGTTGCCTGTAAAGTAGATTCTTGTTGATGAAGTTGCAATAGATCGGAAATGCGTTGGTAAACAAGTCGCTACTTATTATGTTTGTGCGATGTAAAACTTTTTTTAAAAAATAAATTTTATATCATACTAAATGCATCTCGACTTCATCCGAAACTTGCTGGATCTCGTACAGGCCTACGAGTCGGAAGGGGGCAATACACAGGCGTTCGACCGCGAAAACTTTATCAGTTGGCTGATCACTAGTCCCTCGCGTCAGTTTAAAAAGGAGGCCCGGCCGACTGGAGCGCCCCCTTTGAACGGCCTTATTGCCATGTACCTGAGTTTTATGGCTCGTTATGCACAGTTTTACAGCCGCCGCGTGTTTCGCGATTCGGCCATTTACTCCGACGACGACTGGGGAGTGCTCATTACCCTTTACCCATATCAGCAACTCAAAAAATCGGATGTTATTCGCCAGTGCATTATGGAAAAATCATCGGGCAATGAAGTGTTGAAACGCATGTTGAAACAAGGGCTGCTGCAGGAGTTTGCGCACCCCGACGACAAGCGCGCCAAATTGATCGGACTCACCGACGCAGGCCGCACAGCGTTCGAATCGGTGCAGGCGGGCGTCCTCAAACTGTCTGACATCGTAGTGGCCGACCTCAGCGAAGCAGAAAAGACAGACCTGCTGCATATACTGGGAAAACTGCACCGTTTCCATAAACCCGTTTTTGAACAGGCCGGGGAAGAGGAACTGGATCGGATGCTGGGAAAAGGGTAGTGGATCAGTCTGCTACCACCAGTTTCACAACGCCTACGAAACGCCCTGCTGCACGAACCAGCAAAAAATACACGCCGGGTTTAGTGGGTGCTTGCGCTTCTGCTGGTACGCCCGATATTTCTCTGGACACTAGCCTGCCTTGGACATCGAAAAAAAGCAATTCCATATTTGCGGACTGTGCTGGCAAATGCGCAATTTGCAATGCCTGGCCGGATTTACAAGGATTGGGATAAACGTTCACGCCAGTTGGCGCTTCTTCTGCAACGTTGCTTCCCAGTGCCAAAGGCAGGTGGTACCATTCCTTGGTGAATTGCCTGGAAAACCATGTATCGGTAGGCGCGTCGTAGATAAATTCCTCTTGTTTGTAGAAAATCTGTCCGTTACCCAGGTCTTCATACCGGTAATACCATTTGGTGCCAGGCAAATACGGCGGATTGTTGTCATAATAGTAAAATGACACGATAGAGTCGGGCTTGCTGCTATAAATGCCGGGGCCCGGGAAACTGTGGGAGAGAGTGGTTTTGCTTAACTCCCATTCCTGCTCTTCTGAATTCCAGTTATGATTCCGGTGAATAACAGTATCCTGACTGACATATTCATAAGTATTCATCAGTACATAGGAGGGAACGTCGTCATAATAATGGCTTAAACGATTGGTGTCCAGCAGGTTATCGCTGCCGTACCGCCACTCCCTTCTGGATGAATTATGTATTCCTGTAGCGGTCTCTTTCAGTGTGATTTCCTCTGTAAGGTGGTGGTTGGCGTCATATTCAAAGCGTTTGCCCTGATTGAAATTAAATACGCCTGTGTCATCTGCGTAATAGACGAATTCCTGCACCATTTCGCCGGCTTCATTGTATTCCCGTTCTTCTTTGTAGTAATCTTTCCATGCGCCGTTTTGCCACAGCCGGGTCAATGACATCGTATCGTGGAGTGCGGTATCGTAGAAAAAATAAAGTATCTGGGTATTGTTCCAGGTGGCCGGGGGCGTAAATTTCTCTGTAAAATCGGTTACCGGTTTGCCATTGCTGAATGCCCGAATATTTCTTCTATCAACTTGCCAAGTATTGCCAGTCCCTTTTACTTCCATAATTTTAATAACTGTATCAGCAACGTATGTAAATGTGTGGCGATATGTTTCACCTCTTTCCTGAATCAGTTTATTGCCCGCATCGTATGAATAGGCAGAGATGTTTTCAATGACGACGGTATCATGTTCGTTTATGAAATCGTAATACCAATACCTATAGTGCGAACTATCTACCAGCAAAGGGATGAAATTTTGGGTATAGGACTGTTGGCAAGTAAGGAGAAATAATGGAAGAATGAAGCGATTTTTCATATGCTGTTATTTTGAATTTATTGAATATGTTCTCACTCCTTGAAATATTGAGCAATCTTCTCTTTTTTCAATACCATTCCAAACCTGAAGGAGGATGCAGTATCTGTGGGCGGTATTCTTTCCATTCCTGAAAACAGCAGGAACCCATTGTACATGAGTCCAAAACCATCGAAAACTACGTCTTGGGAGAGCACAACTTCTGCTTGCTCAATATTGTAATTTTCAGCCTTTATCCGCTGGATGATCAACTTGTTTTCTTTCACACCAGGTGTATAATAATATCCATTCCTTAATTCCACATAACTCGAAAAATGTTGCCCTGGCAACTCCAGCACCCTGGCAAGTGTGTCTGCCTGTATTTTTGATATGTAAGCGTTGTTTGTATTTTTCCCAGTGCTGTCTTTCGTTTTTTTATTGTGAAAAAATACTATACTACCATCAGGCTGTTCGAATACAGAACTAATTCCGGGTTCAATGATTTCTACCTCATCTAGTATATCTCCATTGGGTGTAATTGTAAAAATACGTGTCTGGTATTTTTTATCATTCGTATTTCCAGGATAAATACAGTAGAAGTTACCATTTTTTAGTGGGGTAACAATAATGCGTCCCTCTGCCTGAGGGGTTGTGATAAATTCCTTTTTCCAGACGATATCACCTTCAGAATTTGATTTACACAAAAATAGCCTGCTTCGCTTGCTGAATTCGACCGTATCTACACGCCCTTCTGCCATGAAAAGGTACCCATCTAAGAGTTGAAATATCTGAGTTATATAATCCATGCTGGCAAACTGATATTTTTTCTCCCAGACCGGTTGGCCGTTGGAGTCGATTTTTATCAGAATGGATTGGCCCCCTACAAACTTCCCTGAAAAATCTTTTTTATCTCCACCCATTACAAACGACCCATCAGGACAAGGTGTAACCGAGAAAATGGTCACATCATTAACGGGATATAAAGTAGACCAGAGTATTTTCCCGTCAGCCCCGATTTTTCGAAGGATACATTGGTTTTGCCTCGTTTGTATTTGCGCGGAAAATGATGCTGTTATGATTTCATTGTGTTCATTTATATAAATATAGGAGCCATATTCGTTGGCATCAGGAGTGCCTAATTTTATCGTAAAGCCCTCATCCGGCTGTGCAATAAGTATAAATGTCAGATGAAGAAAAAGATTACTGAATAAGAAGCGGTAAAATCTCATTGCTTACTAATATTTTTTGGGAAATGAATAGTTCGGCTCTAGCCACCTTTATATTCTTACAATGGCTAAAGCCGAACCAAATGAAGTGTGTATTTACTTGACAAAAATACAACTTTACGCCAGCAACTCATCCAGATTCCCCATCGCCATCGAAAATCCTTCCTTGAAACCTAGTTCTATGATCTTTTCCAGATCGGCCAGGCGCTCGTATTGAAGTGTAATCGACACCAGTGTGTGGTCGCCTTCTGCGCTAAAAACATTCGTCCAGCGGGTTCTGGGCATTTCCATGTTCACATTTCCATTTTCATCACAAAATGCGTCGAGGCCCGAAAAACGCTTTTGCGGCTCGATGCTTTGGTAATCGTTTTTGCACCAGTGTTTGTCGTTTTCTGGGCTAATCATGTAATACAGCCACATGCCGCCTTCGCGAAAATCCATCGATTGGGTGACGGTGCGATACGGTCTGGGCGCCCACCACTGGTCGAGAAGTTCGGGCTGCGTCCAGGCATTCCACACCCGGTCGAGGCTGGCGGCGAATGCGCGTTTTACATGAATGGATTTGTTTTCCTGGTCGACTACGAAGTCAAATTGCAAGACTGGGTTCATGGTTCATTTTTTAGTGGTGGATAATAATTCGTCGAGTTGGCTAAACCGCGTTTCCCAAATGGCCCTGAATTGCTGGAGCCAGCGATCGATTTCTTTCATTTTATCGATTTGAAGGTGATAATAAATTTCCCGACCCTGCTGCTGGGTGGTCACCAGTTGGCACTCGGTCAGGATGCGCAGGTGTTTCGACACCGCCTGTCGGGTGGTGTCAAAATGTTCCGCAAGCGCATTAGGCGTCATGGACTGCATGGCAATGAGGGCCAGAATGGCGCGCCTGCTCGGGTCGGCAATGGCCTGAAAAATATCTCTTCGCATGGGTAAAGGCAAGTTGTGCAACTAATTGGTTGCAAATTTACGCGAAACCAATTGGTTGCGCAAATAATTTTCCGAATTTTATTGACACTGCTTGTTTGAGCAAACGAGCGGTGAAAAGACGTCGACAGTATGCAACTTCTGCCGAAATGCCTGCTCCTTGAATTAGCCATTCACTTTGAAACTATTTCCAAACAGGTTCAAAATCAAAAAAGGTATGATCTTCAAACTGTCAGATTCCCTCCGCCACCGTATGCTGCCTGCCTTTCTGGTCTGTATTGGCTGGTCTGCCGATGCAGGCGCTCAATTGTCCAATTGCAGCATGCTGACCGATCCTGTGACATATGAAACGGCTTTCCCTCGGCTGTTTGCCGACAATCGGAAAGTGCTGTATCAGTCCAATGAATCGGGTCATTGGCAACTGGTTGTGATGGACATTGCCTCAAAAAAACAGGTAAATATTTCAAACGATGGTTTTAACAACAATTTCCCCGACCTGAGCCCTGACAATAAATACATCGCATTTGTAAGCGACCGCGATGGCAACGAGGAAATATACCTCATGGCAGTAAGCGGGGATTCCATTCGGCGCCTCACCCGAAATGCTGCCAGAGACATCCATCCTTATTTCAGCCCCGACGGGAAATTGCTCCTGTACAATTCGACAGCAGGCAATGGGTCGCTCGATATTTACCAATACGATATTGCTGCGGGTACTACCACGCGGCTCACTGATACACCCGATAATGAAACCTGCGCACGCTATGCCCCTGATATGAAGCAAATCGTTTACCTGCGCAACAACGACGCAGAAGACGATGTATATGTGATGGATGTGAATACCCGCACTATAAAAAACCTGACAAATACGCCTTTTGCACTGGATGGCTGGCCAGTGTATGACCGAAATGGAAAGTGGATTTATTTCTCGTCGATGGAAGCGGGCCCTCACAGCATTTATCGCATCGACCTGTCAGGCTTGAATAAAAAACGCCTCACTACGGCCATTGGACTGGAAGAAGATGCCCGCGTGTATATTTCAAACGACAACCATTACCTGGTGTACAACAAAAGGATCGGAAGAGCCATCAGAATTTACATGTGCGAACTGATGGGGTAGAGCGGGGCATCAATATATCCGGTAAAAAATCAAATACGTCATCGCCACATTGAACCCCATGTGGCAAACGACCGCCCCCCAAACAGAACCGCACAGGTTTTTGCAATAGTTGAACAGCAGGCCCGTCGCGAACATGCACGACATCCATAGCAAGGCCGGCACCGGGTAAAAACTCCAGGCGCCCAGGTGGAAAATCAGTCCGAAATGCGCCAGGTGCACCACACTGAAAGCGGCGCTATCGAGGAGGGCGGCTTTTTGTTCGCCCAGTTGCTGGGCAAAAGCGCCGTGTACCAGTCCACGGTAAAACAACTCTTCACCGAGCGGGCTGAAAGTGACACCGATGGAGACAAAAACGATAAAATAAATGCGTTTGTCGGCCTCGGAAAGTTCGGTGATCCGAACGGGATACGATTCGCCGATATACCGGAACCAATTGGATAGTTCGCTGCCATACAGCCATTGGCCGAGGGCGTAAATGAGCGCACTGATGCCCATGCCCAGCAGCAGCGAATAGAGCAGCGGCAGCACGCCTGCCGGGCGCTGTATTTTCACGCGCCTTCGCCCTTCTTTGGAAAGCAGGAGAAATGGCAACATCGCCATCAACACAAAAAGCGTTGTCAGGAAAAGGTTGTTGCCCGTTTGTAGTCCGTGCAAAACGGCTGCAAACCGCGATATGCTGAACAACAGCACGAGCAACAACCCCAGTTGCCAGTTAAAAGGTATTTTTCCTTGCAGGTATGTTCTGAGCATAGTGGAGTTTTTGTTCTCAAATAGCCCCCAAACATACACTTATATCAACAACCGGCGCTCAGTACGGCATAAATCACCCCGTCGCAAACCGTCAGTTGCGCTATCCAGTCGGGCACATCGGCCTCGTACACCAATTGCCAGGATTTGCCCTGATCCGAAGAGCGGAAGATACCCGCATCGAGGCTGCAAAACAGGTATTTGCCCGCCTGCTGAATGTCGTTGATGATCCAGGATGGCGAAATGTCGGCATGAGGGCGATAAATAAACCGCAGCGAACGGAAGGCATCATTCATGCCTTGCCAGGTTTTGCCTCCATCATCGGAAAAGCGCAGTGTGTTGATCACCTCGTTTTTGTCGGCCAGCGCGTCCTGCCAGGGCCGGATATCGTTCGACAGTGCCAGCAAACGATTATTACTGCGGTCGATTTTTCTTATAGCGGCTTCTTCCGACAATACACGATCCCAGTGTTCGCCGCTGTCAGTGGAGCGCAACAAGCCTCTCTGACCGCCGCCGAGAAGAATACCGTCGGCTTCTGCAAATCGGAGTATCATTTCTCCTTCAAAAACCCGCTTCCAGTGTTTGCCATCATCTGTGGATTTGTAAATTCCGCTGTTGCAGCCAGCCAGCAAAACGCCATTGGATGTTTCGAGTACGGCCCGAACGAAGGGGTCGGGCAGGGTTTCGTGCATGGCTACCCATACGCCTGTCTGAGGTATTTCGCGGTAAAAACCGGCGCCCAGTTTGCAGAAGTAAGGGCCTTTTTTACCCGGAAAAATGCCGGTGATTTCATCTTTCCAGAAAAAATCCTTTTCCCATTTCAGTGCCGCATCGTTGTTGCTCAAGCGATACAGTCCATCGCCGGCCAACAGTACTTCGTTTTCCTGCGCCATGATATGACCTGCCAACACATCTTTGGGAATGCCGGTACTGACATCTTCCCAGGTTTGTCCGCCATCCAGCGAACGGATGACCAATTTTCTGTCGGATACCGCTTTTTCTGAACGGGTGCTATCGGATGTGCTGGCAACCGATGTGTGCAGACTTGCTGCCAAAGGTGGTTCGATGCCTGGTATCTGTTGGCAGCAAAAAAAACTGAATGTCATCAAGGGGAGAATAAAAAGAGGGTAACGCATAGCATTGTAGTTGAGTGCTGTGAAACAATGCAGCAAAATTATCGGGCATGTGCACCAGCCCCGGCAGGCCCGGTGTAAAAGGATGTAAGGGAAATGTAAAACATGGTTTTTGGAGATAAAACTGCACCCGATACACAAAATCCGGCGTCAGTCCCAACGGGTATTGCGTCCGGATAAAATCGTCATTGTTGATCCCATTGTACGAGGATAAATTTCTAGCCAATTGATTTTTCTTCGTTTTACTCCACAATCACACTTTTCCGCTGTACGGTGTATGCCGCAAAATAGCCCAGACAAGCGCCTTCAAAGTTGTTGTTCGGATTGGCGGGCACGCTGGCGTTTGGGCCGTTGCCATTGGAAGCATCCAGCGCCACGAAGTATTTGTATGTAGCGCGGTCGATGTTGCGCATTTCCACGGAAACGGTATCGCCTTTCAAGGTTTCCAGATCGGGAGAAAGCAACAAGGTACTGATTTGTGCGCCGTCATTGTTTCGGTCGTCGGCCACAAAAATATACGGCTGGCGCACGCCATTGTTGCTTTGTACAAACTGATAATTGTTGCCCAGACCGGCCGGATCGGTAAACACAGGTGTCATCACAAGGGTGTTTTCGCCGCCAAATGGCAACGGTATTACCCGCAAATCCTGAAATGGCACCAAGGCCGGCATGGTGGAATGTGCAGAAAAATAATGCCCCGCTACCCAAACCTGCAAGGTGTACGTGCGCCCCGAAGCGCCGGGAATGGCCTGCGTGGTTTCATACATGCCAGGCAAGGTTTCCGACAAGGTATCGATCCGGCCGGAATCATCGCTGATAACAACCACGGCGCCGCTGACCGCCGGAAAATCATTGGGCTGATCAACCTCCACGGTTTTGGAAATGCGCACCTGAAACGGTTTCGCTTCGTCCGTCACGCTGCCTTCAATAACGTATTGTGCCGGCGCGCCGTTCAAGTCCAGTTCGATGATTTCTTCCTGGTCACAGGAAATCAAAAGTAGGGCAGGCAGGGCCAGAAACAGCGAAAATTTAGCAAAGTATTTCATGATAATGGTTGGTGTGAGTGATTGATAGTGAATGTGTTGCTCTAAAACCTGAAATTCCACGATACACTGGGAACGATGCTGAACAAAGATGTTTTGACGGCTTCCGTAGTGCCCGGGCGGGTTTCCGAATCGCGGAACATAATGGTGTAGGCATTCTTACGGCTGTACGCGTTGTAGATGGAAAATGCCCATTCCGACTCGAAACGTTTGGTCTTTTTTGCCTGAAAAACAGCGCCCAGATCGAGGCGGTGGTAGTCGGGCATGCGGTGGCCGTTGCGCTCCGTGTAGTAGTAAGTAGTCGATCCGTTTATCTCGTATTTTCCGCTGGGGAACGTGACCGCGTTGCCGGTATAATAAACCCAGTTTGCGCTCAATTGCCAGCGCTGGTTCAGTTGATACATGGCGACGATGCTGAGGTCGTGCGTGCGATCCTGTTTGGCGGCATAATAATTCCCGTTGTTGATGCCCGGTATTTTGCGCTCCGTACGGGCGAGGGTGTAACTGATCCATCCGTTGAAACGCCCGGCTTTTTTCTTCAACAACAGTTCCAGGCCGTATGCCCTGCCGGAACCGTAGAGCAGGTCGGCTTCGGGGTTGGGATTGCCCTGGATTTCTGCACCATTTCGGTAATCGATTTGGTTCAACATGCTTTTGTAATAGGTTTCTACGGAAAACTCGTATTCGGACTCCGTTCCGAAATTCCGGAACCAGCCCAGCGAAACCTGGTCGGCAATTTCCGCTTTCACATTGTTGGTCGTCGGCATCCACAAGTCGGTCGGGTTGGAAGCCGTGCTGTTCGACAGCAGGTGCAGGTACTGTGCATTGCGCGTGTAACCTGCCTTGATCGAACTGCGTTCCGTCAGGCGAAGGCTGCCCGTGATGCGGGGCTCGGGCACGAGGTAATTTTTTACTACTTCCCCTTTGCCATACGTGGTGGTCGTCACAATTTTTCCATCGGCATCATAGGTGTAAAAATCGCCGTCGCCCAGCACCGCAAAATCGGATATGCGTATGCCGTAGGTCAGGTTCAGGCGCTTGCCGGCCTGCCATTCGTGGCTGATGAAAGCGGCGCTTTCCAGGCCATATCTTTTTTGAGCGGCGTTGTTGCCGACCAGTTCGGATGTCTCGCTGGCATCGACGCTGCTGGGCGTAATGGTGTGGTTGATGATTTGAAACCCGTATTTTACCGTGTTGCGGCTGTTCGGGTACCACTGAAAATCCTGTTTCAGGTTGTAGTCCTTGATGCGTGAGGAAATTCTGAAGTCGTTGGCGCCGAATTTGATCGCAATGTTGTTGTCGTAGTTGCTGAAAATCAGGGAAGTATTGGAAAACAGGCGGTCGCTGAACAAATGATTCCAGCGCAGGGTAGCCGTTGCATTGCCCCAGTTGACGCCGAACGAGCCGCTGCCGAAACGCAGCACATCGCGACCGAAGTAGCCGCTGATAAAAATCCGGTTGCGGCTGTCGATTTGATAATTCACCTTGGTGTTCAGGTCGTAGAAATACAACACGGTGGATTTTCTGATCGAATCTTTCGAGGTCAGGAGCAGCAGATCGAGGTAGGTGCGGCGCGCCGTCACCAGAATCGAGCCCTTGCCTTTCTGGATCGGGCCTTCGACGTTGAGTTTGCTCGAAATGAGTCCGATGCCGCCACTTAACTCATACTTCTGGTTGTTTCCGTCGTTCATTTTGATGTCCAGCACCGATGAAATGCGGCCTCCGTATTGCGGCGGCATACTGCCTTTGTACAGGGTGGCATCTTTGACGGCATCGGCATTGAAGGTGCTGAAAAAGCCGAGCAGGTGGCTGGCGTTGTACACCGGTGCTTCGTCGAGCAGGATCAGGTTCTGGTCGGCCGCGCCGCCGCGAACGTAAAAGCCGGTATTCCCTTCGCCGGCAGATTTGACGCCGGGCAGGAGTTGGATGGTTTTCAACACGTCGCGTTCGCCCAGCAGCATGGGCAGCGATTTCAAATCCGCCATGTTGATTTTTTCGACGCCCATCAGCGCCCGTTCTACGTGTTCTTCCCGTTTTTCTGCCTTGATTTCGATTTCGCCCAGCAAGGTGGTGTTGTCGGAAAGCGCAATGTCCAACTTTTGATTTTGATGTAAAACCAGTTCGCGGTTCATGGTAAGGTAGCCCAGGTAAGCGAAACTGAACGTGTGCGCTCCTTCGGCCAGCGTGAGCGAATAGAAGCCGTATTCATTGGACACGACGCCGGCGCCATTTTCGGCGCGTACCGTCACCCCGATGAGGGTTTCGCCGGAAGCAGCGTCTGTAATTGTGCCGCTGACGGTATAATTGGCAGCGTTTTGAGCAAGAGAAATGCTGGCCCAGCAAAGCAGGGCAAATGCAAGAGCGTTTTTCATTTTGAAAAAAGGCTTGAAAGTGTTGGTTGTATCGATGCGGTTTTTTCCGGACTTCCGGTCTTCCCGAGGCAGGTTCAGGATGCTTCAGGCAATACGCGGATGGCCACGTTTCCTTTTTTTCGGAAAGATTCCACATAGGTATGGGCCTCTCTGATCTGTTCGAGCGGGTAGGTTCGGTCGATCACACTGATGAGTTTTCCGGCTTCGATGAGGCGCTTCAATTCCTGCAAATCGCCCGGATTGGATTTCGGGTTTTTGGCTACGGTGGTGTATCGGCCTCCTGTCTTTAATAAATGCTTGCAGGCGGATTTGGAGGTTTTGCCCACGGCGTCGAACACGATGTCGAAACGCGCCTCTGTACTCGTAAAATCCTCTTGCGTGTAATCGATGACGTGGTCGGCGCCGAGCCGCTTGACGAGTTCGATATTGGCAGTGCTGCAAACGGCGGTCACTTCAGCGCCAGCGGCCTTCGCGATCTGAACGGCAAAAGTGCCCACGCTGCCCGAGGCGCCGTACACCAGCACCTGATCGCCTGCTTTGAGGCCGTTTTGTTTCAGGAACCGCCATGCTGTCAGTCCGCCGACAGGCACCGTGGCCGCTTCTTCAAAGGTCATATTGGCGGGTTTGATGGCTATGAGGTCGTTGGCAGGCAGGCAGGTGTACTCGGCATATCCGCCGAAACGCAGGCCGCAGAATGCGAACACCGGGTCGCCAATTTGGAACGACTGCACTTTTTCTCCGACCTGCTCGACGACGCCCGCCAGTTCGAATCCCAGGACTTTTACCCGACTGGGTTTGAACAGTCCGTTGAAAATTCGGGCTAAAAACGGGTCGGCTTTCCGCAAACGCCAGTCGCCTGCTGTGACGCTGGTAGCGTGTATTTTGATCAGCACTTCATTGGCTTTGGGCGTTGGTCGTGGGATGTCCGTTAATTCCAGCACATCCGGGGTTCCGTATTTTTTATAAACAACTGCGTTCATGTGGTTATTCGTTATTTGTTATTGGTTATTAGTGTTGGTAATGAGGCATTTGTGATGAAAATGAATCGATGGGGCTGGTTTCTTCCTGCTTGAATCCACGGGCGATGAGCCAGCCTGCCAGCACCATTTCGTACAAGGCAATGGGCAATGCCAGCACCATTATTTCAGAAGAGAAATGCGGGATAATTCCGACAATTTCCAGAACAGCGCCCATGAAAATCAGCACTGCCCCCAGTATTCCGAAAGTGGACAGTCGGCGCGGAACCAGCCCGCTCAGAAAGAAAATACTGCTGTAAATGAAGGTATTGACGCCCAGCATAAAATGAGGGCCCAGGATAAAACACCAGGCATAGATCGTTTTCAGGATACCTGCGCCCGCCTGCATCGAAATCAGTTCATTGCCGGACAGGTTTTCAGATGCACTGCCGAGCGATACGATCGACAACATGCTGACCACGCCGATCAAAATAAAAACCACTTCCAGCAGGCGGAAGAGCGCATAACCCAGTCCCCAACTTTCGCTGTATCTTTTTAATTTTGGATACAGCATGATGCCCGTGCCGATATTGGAAATGGCCAGCAAGAGGTCGAACAGCGCGCCCAGCGACACCCGGGTGGATGCATGGGCGGCCGCGGTGAGTACATCGGAAGGCTGTAAAACGGGGTTGTACAACAACACCGCCAGGATGGCCGTGCTGGAAGCAGCGATAAAAAACGCGCCGGTGATTTTTTCGCTTTTTCGTGTTGAATTGATCTGTTTCATCTTGCAAAAGGGTTGTTCGTTTCAAAAAAATGCTTGTACGATTTGACCATACAAAGGTGTCGGCAAGGCACAAAAGGGTAGTAGGACAATCCGGCAGTTCAACCGGATTATTCTGAAATTGTACCCTCGACGGGGCGTAATCGACTGTTTTGTCAGGTGAATAATTACAGTACAAAGGTCTTACCGGCCTTCCTCCTGCACAATACTGATTTATCAGTATTCCTATCCCAGCAGTCCGTAGCGGGATGCAAAAGTGACGGCTTCGAAAGAGTTGTTGGCCCCGAGTTTCTCCAGGAACCTTTGCCGATGGGTATTGACGGTGTGCAAACTGATAGAGAGCCTGTTGGAAATTTCCTTGCTCAGGTAGCCGTCTTTGACGAGTTTCAGGATTTCGAGTTCTCGTTTGGTGAGTTCATACGATGTTTTTTCGGGGGCTTCCGAAGGAATCGATTTTCCGGTTTTGAAATTGATAAACTGGCATTTGATCCCGTTGATGTCTTCCTGATTGGGCGACAGGTCTACAATGCCGACCAGGAGCCACATTTGCCCTTTTTTGTCTAATTCCAGTATTTGATATTGCTCGATCAGGCGTTTGTATTTGCCCTGCGCATCCATCATCCGGTACTCCTGGATCAACTTGTAATGCATTTTTTCCGCTACCGGCAAACTATTAAATATCCTGAAGGTAGCGACGCCGTTTTTGCTGAGCGCCAGTTTGTCGTCGGGGTGAATGATATTTTCAAAAAAGCGCTGGCCGCTCACTTCATAATCGGTAGGGGAGTAGCCAAGCAGGGCGCCAAAATTCAGGGAGAAATACAGCACTTTGCGGGTACAGATATCGAAAATGTGCACGCCAGAATTGCCTATTTCCGACAAGGTTTGTAAGGCAGGTACGTGTTTATCCAGCACCGAGTAGTCCAGGTCGCTTTCCTCGTACTGGTATTCCTGGAGGAATTTGTAGAATATTTCTTCTATGCTGTCGGGTTCGGGCATGTGCGGGTAGGGTGGTGGTATGAGGCGTGAAGGTACGTATTATGTTAGATTGAGTGCGTGGTGGAGGAATGGGACAAACCAAGGGGACTATCCCAAATTTTCCCGGCTGCACTTCACTGCAATTTGATACATTTGTGAAACATTAATTTTCCAAATGAATCTTTTGACATTGAAAAACAATCTCATCGTATTTTCGAGTTTCCTGCTCTTCTCTCTTGCTGTTGGGACGAATGCCTGGTCCCAGACGACTATCTGGAGTGATAATTTCAACAATGGTTGCACCTCCGATTGCGTTGCCAGTACTTATGGCGGCTGGACCATACAGGATAATGTAGGTGGCACCACAGGTAGTGCTCCCAATAATTGGTTCGTCAGTTGTGCCGAAGCAGGCATAACGCCTCCCGGGTGCGGAACTTCCTGCAATGGAGACGCCACCTTGCATATTGGTGCAAATCCAGGCGCCGGCGGAGATATGGGCGCCAGTTTTAATGAAACAGGTGCGACCAATGCTACGTATAAAATGGCCGTTTCTCCCACCATCAGTACAGTTGGCTATACAGGTATTACGCTTTTGTTCGATTTTATAGCCTACGGCAGCCCGAACTGTAGCGATGATCGGGCACAGCTTCGGTTGAGTACCGATGGTGGCGCCACTTGGCCAGTCGGGTATCAATATTGTCTGAATACGGTCTGTTGCGGCACCTGTAATGGATACAGCGTGGGACAGTGGACAACGTATACGTTGTCGCTTCCGGCTGCATTTAATAACAACCCGAACCTTAAAATTGGTTTTCACTGGGTTAACAATGGCAATGGCTCGGGTAGCGACCCCGCTGTGGCGATAGATGACATCCAGCTGACTACTACGGCACTACCCTTGAATTTGATCGACTTTAATGCCCGAATGGAGCAAAAAAAGGCCAAATTGAACTGGATGACGACCGATGAAACCGGTTTTAGCCATTTTGAAGTAGAACGATCCGGAGAAACGAAGTCGTTCAGGAAGGTCAACCAGGTGGCGGCTAAAGGCAATGGCCGGAAAGGAACCACCTATTATCTTTTGGAAGATACACCTGTAGAAACACCGACCGTGTATTATCGCCTTAAAATGGTAGACAAAGATGGCAGTTTTAAATACTCACCCATCATCAGTGTGGCCAATGAATCTGCCAGCCAGGCGTCCCTGAACTTTGAGAACCTGGTTTCCGGTGATAAATTTCTGAAATTGTACCTGAACACTTCCACTGACCTGAATGCCAGGGTGGACTTGTACGATCTGCAAGGGAAAAAACTGATCAGCCTGAACTCCAAGAGTTACCCAAAAGGCCAGAATACGATTACACTCGATGTTTCCAAACTGAAAACCAGTTACTACATTGTCCATGTTACCTCGGATGACCGTCGGGTAGACCTTTCCGGGAAGTTTTTTAAAGCGAATTAAGCACAAGGGGAAATGATCGGTCAGTTCCTGATGTTGGGTTTTAGTGTGTTGTTGCCTGTATTCTTTGGGGTGTATTCGCCCATTCTGACCACGGAGATTCTGAAAGATTTGCGCATTTTGCGGATTCTGCACTATGTAGCCCTGGCCGGATTGGGTATGGCCCTGTACCTCAGAACGGCTGATGACTCGTTTTTTTCTTTGACGTTCCGCATCCTGCCGGTATTTCTTCTTTTTATGGTTGCCCTGGTGTACGCAGCCGTATTTGCCATCATCACCAACAACATAGAAGACCTGGAGGCCGATAAAATAAGCAATCCGGGACGGCCATTGGTCAGGAATCGGGTGACGAAAGCCGCCTATTACCGGGCCGGCGTTTTTTGTCAGGTGTACGCCTTGTTGCTGGCTTTTTTGGTTCAGGATGCCATGTTTTTGGGGATTTTGGCCATTTCTGTAGGCTACTATATCTACTCTTGTCCGCCGTTTCGATTGAAAAAATTCCCTTTTCTGGCTAAAGGAATCATTGGTTTCAATTCTTTAGCCGTAGCCCTTTGCGGGTTTGTGCTCGCCGGAGGGCACCTGTTTCAGTTTCCTGCCATTTGGATATTCTATATTCTGGTGCCCCTTTCGCTGGCTGCCAATTTTGTGGACCTGAAAGATACCGCCGGAGATGGCCAAACCGGTATTCTAACCCTGCCTGTTTTATGGGGTGAGCACAAAGCCAGGTTTTTCATAGCCTGCTGCACGATTGTGGCTTACGGAATGGCTGGATTTCTACTTCGACTTGTGTGGGTGTATCCGCTGCTTTTGTTGGTAACCAGTGTCCATATCTGGCTTTTATACAGAAAACCATATGATGAAAAACCGATTTTTCTGGTTTATGTAAGCGCCTTGTTGAGCCTGGATATTTGTTTGTTTTTCACTACCCAATTGTTCTGAAAATATGGGGCACCTACTTTCTCCGGTTGCCTTGCGCTGCGCTATTCTGTCCCTTGGATGTGGCTTTTTATTCCCGGTAATTTTATGCTGCCAGAATGAGGCGAAAGAGGAAAAAATCCGCGGGGCATTGGATAAAGGAACCCGTTTTTTGAGCAAAATCCAACGCACAGACGGGGGAATTTGCGACACCCTCAATCCACTTTTCGATACCTGGGAAACCGTGCTGGCCGCTACAGCATTGTATGAAACCAATGGAGGAGATACCAATCAAATTGTTCTCCATCACGCACTGGCCTATCTTCGGCAACAGGAAAACGCGGAAGGTTTGATTTGCCATAATAAACGATGTAAAGAGGCGTATTGCCTCGAAACGAGCGCGGCTTATTTTTTACTGCTCAAAGAAACCGGGCAAGCAGGTAAAGTAAACGTACGCGCAAAAAAAATCCTGGATTTCCAAAAAACAACGGGCGAATGGATGGTCGGCAACCCGGACGTCAGAGAACAAAAAGATTTTCCCTCGGTAAGCGGTTTTGCTCTCAGTTTGTTGCAAACATTGAATTTGAAACCCCTTTACCCGGAGGAAGCCCTGCACTGGCTGCTGGAACACCAAAGCCCCGAAGGGGACTGGGGCGCCGCCTGGGAATATTATGATTGCCCTGCTTATGCGCTCTCGCCTGTATTGCAGGCGCTGGATATGCACCACACACGGGAAGCCGATCTGGCGAAACAAAAAGCCGCACAGTACATTCGTTCCCGGCAGCATTCGGATGGGAGTTGGGGTGTCAGCAGTGCTGTAAGCGGCAGGGGGCCTTCCAGCGTATTACAAACCGGCCTGATGCTTTCGGCAATGAAATATGTCGATTATGCAGAAAAAGCAGTGCAGGTCGATAAAGCCATTGATTTCCTGCTGGCACAACAACAGGCAGATGGCAGTTGGGATGGCGGGTATTTTCCGATCGACAGCCCAACCTATATAAAAAAGGAGTACGTATTTGCGACGGCCCAGGCAATGATGGTGCTACAAAACTACCTTACCCAACAAAAGAACGGCAAATGAAAAGAAGCGCCTTTACCGCATTCATCGGGTGGATACTCGTGTTGGAAGGATGCTCCTCCAGCCGTGCCTTGCCAGAAGAAACAGCCCTTTTTCCCAGTCCCCGTTTGGAGAAGTGGTGGATCATCAACACCGTTTTCCGCGATGAAAACGACAAAGACGTACACCTGTGTTTGCTCATGACGCTCACGCCGAGCGATGACAGGTATTTCACACACTTTTTTACGTCGTTGTGGATGGAAGCCGACAGTGCCTATTACTCAGGTAGCCAGTCGTCGGAGGAGCCGTTTTATCAGAAAAAAGATAAATTCCCTATAAAACTGGCCATTCCTGCCAAAGACTCTGCCTCGTTCGGATGGTATTGGAAATTGGATCGCAAAAGCATGCGCCTGCAATCCGTCTTTCAGCAGCCATCAGGACAAGTGTATTGGCCGCTGCATGTAAAGGTAAACAGGGCGCAGGATTCCGCTTTTCATGTCCTGAAAGCACCCGGCGAAACCACCCTTTACCATGTGCCCCCTGCCCTTGCGGCGCTGCATGTATCCGGCGCATGGCAGATGAACGCTCCGGCAGTATTGCAATGCCATGTGATAGATTCCGGTAGAAACCTGCTGGAAAAAACAAAACACAACTTTATTTCCTGGCTGGACATTTCTTTGTCGCAGGAACTGCGCCTCAGTGTGTTGTACGAAACAGATGCACAAGGGAATATGCAGGTATTGAGTCAAACTTTCTGGCAAAAAGGGCAGGTCGTCGATACCATATCCGCCTTGTTGACGACACAGGAAGGTACCATATGGCCGGGCGCCAGGAAAAACACCGCTTACCCACTCCGTTTTTCCATCGCTGTGCCGGAAAAGAAAATCGATGTGCTGGTGGGGCCGCGCATGGAAGCCCAGGAAATAAGCGGCCGCAACAACTCCTTCTGGATGGGCGCCGTGCAGGCAACTGACCCGGTGGCCGATACCATCGTGGGCGTTGGTAATTTGTATGTTTTAAAACAATAGTTGGCAAAAATGTGGAAGACAATACAGGCTTTATTCGAGCGCATTTCCGCGCAGGTTGAAAACAACCCCACTCCTTTTGTGCGGTACTTGCAGTTGTTTTTCGCAATTCTCACCCTGCGTCTTACCCTCGAATTCTTTTCCAGCCAGCGCTTGTTTACCCTGGACGATATATTGCATATTGGCCTCTGGTTCATGTTTATTGTACTCGCCTTTCTGCTGCAGTTGCATTTTTTTTCGGGAGAAAAAATACTTCGGATATCAAAATTAGTCATCACCTTTTTCTCCATTGCCCTTACCGCGCCGATCATTGATATGCTGATTTTCCAGGGGAAAGGGGCAAAAATGAACTATCTGTCTTTGCATACCTGGGAACAGGTGGTGTATTCGTATTGTACGGTGGGCGGTGCGAGTTTTAGTCGTGGCGCTACCCCGGGCATTCGCGTGGAGATTATTCTGCTGCTGATGGCCTGCTTTAATTACGTTTATTTAAAAAGGAAAAGTGTTTTTTGGAGCATACTATCTGTCTGGAGTATTTACACCGTTTTATTTATTTCCGGCGCCATCCCGACCCTGTTGGGCATTTTGGTAAGTACTTTTCACCTGCAATACCAGCCCGATGATCAATCTACCTTGCTGTTGCTTCTCACAGCCAATCTTTTCCTGTTGTTGATCGCTGTTCAAAGGTATTCGCCCACGCGGTTTTCTCAAATCTGGCGGTCTGTCCCCTGGATTTCCATGTGGATGGCTTTGCTGTACGGGGGAGTAGGCGCGTATCTGGCCTTGCATCTCTATCCGGACAACTGGAAACTGACCCCTACGACCTTGTTCTGGTTTCCTTTACTGAGCGGTTTGTTTGTATGCTTTTCAGCCATTCGGGGCGTACAAAACTGGCAAGACCCCACTCTAAGCACTGGAAAGTATCATCTGATCACCAACACGATCTTGCTGCTTATCCTGATCATTGGCCTCGCTATTTCACCCAAGACTTTTTTTATGGCAGCATTGGCCTGGAGCATCCTGTTCTTTTTGAATGAGCCACCCTTACAATTTCAAAAAATTATCATTCTTCGAAATATCCTGGAAGGTATGCTGCTGCTGGCTGCCGCTTTGCTGGGTTTTGTAACGTTTGGAGCGCCTATGATCGGTTTTCCTTCGCTTTGGCTGTTTGGGCTTTTGGGAATAGCGATTGTTTTTAGTGTTTTGAGGGAGGGGCTTAGTGGTGGCATGGGGTGTAGGTCACACCCTAGGCCCAGTGCATAATTATTACGACGGACGCGCCAAAGCGGATATTTCCAAATGGGTGGAATATTTTTGTATGGGTATGGCAGAAAGTTTTGAAAGTGTAAAGCATCAGGCAAAAGAGTCTGCCGGAAGTGGAGCACAAGATTATTCGCCAGTCCTGCGACAACTTGATCCTTGACAGCGTAAAGCGCTTGAGTTGTTTCGACATAGTTCCACCATTACAAGTCATGATGTAGGGGGGCTGTTTGGTATTTCTGATCGTGCGGCGCGCAATTTGCTATCTGCTTGGGTAGATGGGGGGGGGGGGGATGGTTGCTGACTCTTCGAAAAAAGCTATAAAGTATGGACTTACAAGTGAATTCCATCCATTATTTATAAGTTAAAGTGGTATTTTAGTTGCAAAAGGGCTAATAGCAAGTAAGTTTTTGTATTAAAACCACAAATTGTATTATTTTTGTCCCTCTGGTTATAACATTTTTTTTGCATGTCTACAGATGTACGCCCTGTTTTCTCTGGTCATGAGACCTTCCAATGCCGCCATTTATGGCTAAAAAAGGGATATGATTATATCAAAGCAGGCAAATCCTTCGGAGCTGATGATGCAGTCGTCAATCTAGGAGTAGGCAAGAATATGGTAACTTCCATTCGCTATTGGATGAGAGCATTCGATTTATCCGAGGGCGGAGACAAAATGACAGCATTTGCAGATGCTATTTTTTCTGATAATGGAGGTCATGACCCCTACCTTGAAGATGATGCAAGTCTTTGGTTGCTCCATTATCACCTTGTACGAAAAGGCTACGCAACTTCCTACAATTTAATTTTTAATGAGTTTCGGAAAGAACGGGTAGAATTTACAAAAGAAGCCTTTGTTCGTTTCATAAGGACAAAGTCAGAGTCAGATACATCTTTTACGTTCAATCAAAATACAATTGAAAGCGATTTTGATGTTTTCGTTAAACTCTATGTCGGTACAGAGACATCAAAAGATAAAGAGGAAATTGTGTCCGGTATTTTCCCAGAACTTAACCTTATACGAGTCATTCAAAGGGAAAAGCAAGCCACCTTATATCATATTGAAACAAACGAAAAAGCAAGCATTCCTGAAGAAGTCATTTTATACGCAATTGTAACCGACCCGGAAATTGGGTTGTCAGTGAATTTGGAGACTCTTGAAAATGGCTACAACAGTGTAGGGGCTATTTTGGGAATAAACAGAACAGGATTGGTGGATAAGATAGAGCGGCTTTGTGCCAAATATCCAGGTCTTGTTTATAAAGATGATGCTGGCATCCGCGAACTCCAATTTAAGAAAAAACCCACTTGGGTTCAAGTGCTAAAAGACTATTATGGCAAGTAAATACACCCCTTCGATAAATATCATTCGCGACCTGAATGAGGATATTGCATACTTTCCTACTCAGAATGCACGACTGGTGGCGGAGCAGATTGAGACGAGTTTTACCGCTGGGATTCGAGTATTCAATATTATTGGATCGTATGGCACGGGCAAATCATCTTTCCTTTGGGCATTAGCCCAAACACTCAGAGGTAAAAAACATTTTTTTGATGTAAAGTCCTTAATAAGGAAGAAAGTAGAGGTCATTCCATTGATAGGTGATTATAAATCCGCATTTGATTTTCTTGGCGAGAAATTCGTGGGTGACGAGAAGGATATATCAGAAGATGACATTTTCGCTGAAATCTATGACCATTATCATTTATTAGGCAATAAGAATGCGCTTCTCGTTTTGCTCATCGACGAATTTGGGAAATTCTTAGAGTATGCTGCTAAACACAATCCAGAGAAGGAGTTATATTTTTTGCAACAGTTCGCAGAATTTGTAAATGACCCGTCTTACAATATTATCCTCATTACTACACTGCATCAAAATTTTGATGCGTATTCTCATGCACTTACTACCAACCAGCGACGTGAGTGGGCAAAAGTTAAGGGAAGGTTTCAAGAGATTACTTTTAACGAGCCGGTAGAACAACTTCTATCGCTTGCCGGGCAACGACTTAAACAAAAAAATCAACCAATTAACCGAAAAGAAGTCCAGTCTGCCACAGATATATTTTTAAAGAGTAAGGCATTTGCCTTGAAGCCTGAATTTGCGTCTTCGCTTGCATTGGAACTATACCCACTAGATTTGTTTTCCGCTTCGATAGCGGCGTTTTCAATGCAGGTATATGGGCAGAACGAACGTTCTCTATTTTCATTCTTAGAAAGCAATGACTATACTGGGCTATCTGGCTATGATGTCCGTACTAATCCCTTTTATAATGTCGCCAACCTCTACGATTATCTGATTTTCAATTACTACTCCTTCCTGACTTCCAAATTTAATCCTCATTTTTCGGCATGGTATGGCATCAAAAATGCGTTAGAAAGGGTCGAAAATGAAATAGACGAGCGATTGGTTACGAAGACACAAAAAGTTGTCAAAGCGATTGGCTTGATTGGCTTATTTTCACTCAAAGGCTCACTTCAAAATCGAGATATTATTGTAGAGTACGCTCAGAAGTGTTTAGGAGTAGAGGAAGGGGAAAACATCCTTCAATTGCTGCAAGAGAAGAAAATCATTCTCTATCAGAATTATGCAAAGCGTTTTGTTATTAGTGAAGGGACAGATGTAGATATTCAGCAAGAGCTCTTATTAGCTGGAGATCAAATAGGAGATATTGAGGACATCGTGACCCCGCTAAACTATTACTTCTCTTTTCCGGCAGTTTTTGCAAAGCAGTACTATTACAAAACAGGAACACCTCGAATATTCGAGTTTATTATTTCTCAACATCAGAAAACCAACATTAACCCGGTTGGGGATACTGATGGCTATGTTAATCTTGTTTTCAACGATAAAATAACTATCGAAGCGATTAAAAAGACATCGCTTGAAAACAAAGGGAAAGCTATTCTTTACGGATACTATAAAAATACAGCCGCGATACGCGATTTGCTCAAAGAAATCGAAAAGACCAAAAAAACGATTCAGAATGTTGGTGAAGACCGTGTAGCACAGCGTGAATTAGCAAACATAAGGCAGCACCAAGAGGCACTTCTTAATCATTACATTTTACATAATCTGTTTGAAGGCAGCCAGGAAGTAGTGTGGATTTTCAATGGCGAGGAAATCAACATTCGCTCAAAAAAGCATTTCAATACACGCCTATCGGCTATTTGCGAAGAAGTATATTCTCATACACCAACTTTTCGCAGTGAATTGGTCAATAGAAACAAATTGTCTTCTCAAATTCATACAGCAAAGCGGATCTTTTTCAGGCATTTGGTGAATCATTGGGGAGAGGAAGATTTAGGCTTTGAAAAAGAGAAATTTCCGCCGGAAAAGACCATCTACCTAACACTGTTGCGTGAAAATGGCTTGGTATCCTCAACAGATGCTACTTTTTTGCCGGTTAAAGTATCGGAAAAATCCTCCTTCAAGGCACTTTGGAAAGCGGGAGAAGATTTTTTGGAACTGGCAAAAAAACATCGTTTACCACTAACGGAGTTTATTGAAGTTCTGTCCAAACCACCTTTCAAGTTGAAACAGGGGTTAGTTGACTTTTGGGTGCCAACATTTTTATACTTGAAACGTAATGAGTTTGCACTTTTTGGCAATGACATTTACCTGCCTGAAATAAACGAAGCAACACTTGAATTGCTGGCAAAAATCCCAAAGGACTACACGCTGAAAGCTTTCGACGTGGAAGGTGTAAGATTAGATATTTTTAATCAGTATCGTCAGTTTCTCAATCAAAGTACGAAGTCAAAGACTGATAATCAGACGTTTATTGAGACTATACGTCCATTTATCACTTTCTACAAAGGGTTGCCAGAGTATGCCAAACACAGCAACCGTTTGCACAAAGAAAGCATTGCCATCCGCCGTGCGATCATGACAGCTAAAGACCCTGAAAAGACGTTCTTTGACGATTTTCCAGCGGCCTTGGGAATTTCATTACAGCAGTTAAAGAAGTCACCTGAACTGCTTTCTGATTATGTGACGAAATTGCAAAATGTCATAAGAGAGTTGAGGACTTGCTTTGATGAGTTGGTGAACCGCTTCGAGATATTCATTAATGAAGAGATTTTGTACGAAACACTCGGTTTTGAAGACTACAAAAAGAAACTCCAAGATCGCTTCAAATCTATCAAGCAGCATCGGTTATTACCCTACCAAAAGACCTTATTGATGCGAATATCGTCTGACTTAGACGATAGGAAGGCATGGTTGAGTTCATTGGCTCAGGCTGTCGTTGGTAAAACCTTAGACAACTTTCGGGATGAAGACGAGGTTTTACTATATGACAAATTCAAAACGCTTGTTTTGGAAATGGATTCTTTGGCTCAACTTTCAAAAGGTGTTGTGGATGAAACGACAGAGGATGTCCTTAACCTTGAAATCAGCTCTTTTGAGGAGGTTCGAAAAAAGTTAATCCGTGTACCAAAGAGAAAAAAAGAGGAAATCGAAGCAATCGAAAAATTGCTTCGTACACAGTTAGGGAAGGATAAAACGCTTAATATTGCAGCGTTGGCTAATTTATTGAAGGATTTGCTCAAAAAATAAAGCCCAATTGGAAAAATGCGTCATGTTTTAGGAATATCAGGAGGCAAAGACAGTGCCGCACTTGCCATTTATATGCAAACCAAGTATCCCAACTTGGACATTGATTACTATACCTGCGATACTGGAAAAGAGTTGGATGAAACTTACCAATTGATTGAACTTTTGGAAACGGTTCTAGGCAAAAAAATTACTGTGCTCCGGGCAATGGAGAAGAGTCCAGAACCTGCCTTCGACCACTTCCTGAAAATGTACGGGGGCTTTCTTCCATCGTCTATGTCGCGCTGGTGTACCAAAAAACTAAAACTGGAGCCCTTTGAGAAATATGTTGGAAGTGATCCTGTAGTTTCCTACGTTGGTATTAGAGGCGATGAGGATCGTGAAGGTTACATTTCGAGAAAGGCGAATATTCAATCCATTTTCCCTTTCCGCAAAAATATTTGGAGCGAGGATGTAATTCTCAAAGCACTTGCAAATGCAAATAGGGCTGCATTGCTTGATTACTATTCTTCATTGCCGCTCGAACATAGAAGCCAACGCTTTGAAGACCTGCTCATTCAAGGCATTGAGCCTTCATTCACACTGTCACAGAAACTTAATCTGCTCCTCGATTTGAATGTTCGGAGCCTCAACGAAATCGTTTTCGCCTGGCTAAAAACTACGGATTATCCTTTGGCGCATGAGACCTATTTTCCATTAGTGGATAACGATGAGGTACTGGTCAGGGATGATATCTTCCGAATCTTAAATGAGAGTGGTGTAGGTATTCCCGCTTATTACAATAAGATAGAGTATGAGGTTAACGGCAACAAAGGGCAATACGCTCGTAGTCGATCAGGGTGCTACTTCTGCTTCTTTCAGCAGAAAATTGAATGGGTCTGGCTCTATGAGCAGCACCCTCTGCGCTTTTTTCAGGCTGTGGAGTACGAAAAAGACGGTTATACTTGGAACCAGGATGAACGGTTGGAGGATCTCATCGCGCCAGAGCGTATGACTCAAATCAAGGAAGAGTTTCTTAAAAAATCCGCTAACCATAACCCTAAGTCACCATTTCTTATGGACATCTTGGCTGATGCTGAGGGAGAAGGGTGTGCGGCATGTTTCTTATAATGAAAGAGGATTTTTACAAATATCTGCTGGAAATTTCCGGGAAGGGATCAATGGTTTTGCCAAATGGAAGAGTATCTTTTGAAATCAATACATTGGGTTTGATATTAGATTTTGATCAAGACATTTTTTCAGAAGACGAAAATTTTACACTGGTTGAAAGGATTGAAAACTTTTTAGATAGACTCGTTAAGGCAACCTTGCAAAAAATAGTTATTCAAAGATTAGAAATCCTTGAGGGCCTGCCTTATACCGATTCGATCACAAGTTCAATGTATTTTATTGTCAAAAATCTTACTTCTTTCAATGCTGAGTATATTTTAGGATATGACACTTACTTTGATTACCGAGGGTTAGATGAAAAAGATTTTGATGATGGAGGGATGTGTCCTTCACCGCTGACTATTTCCTTTAAAATTTTTGTAAACCTTAATCTAGGAGCTACAACTTTATTTTTAGAGCAATTGCTTGGCTTAAGTTTAAACTTGCCTAAAATCGAAGGCTTATATTTCTTTTTTTTTCAAAAATATGAAGAATACTTTTCAAGTGAATCACTGAAAGATAACCACGAATTGAGTATTCTACAAACTAATACTAAAGCAAGAAGACTTGGTTATTTAAAGCTACTTTCTACTTTGTTTGATTCGGGTAAACAGCACCCTATTAATAGATTTACTAAAGTAGTGGAGGAGCAGGCCTCAAAAGTCGAAAAAGACCTCATGGAATACAGAAATACCAAAGGGTTAATAAAGAAAACCAAGTCAGGGATTTCTGCCAAACCTTATGTCGAACTGGCGCACGATTTAGATCTCTTAAACTATCTCCGCAGTTCAGTGGTACAGGGAAAAATGTTTAAAGTTTATACGGAACTCAGGGCCTTCGAATTGATTAAATCAAACTATTTTGAGTTAACAAAACTTGATAAGCTCTTCTTTTTGGAGCAAATACTTAGACAAGACGCTTTATATATTTTTGTGACACTTGAAAGCCTATTCCTTTACGGAGAATCATCACTATTGGCTTTGCAACCAATATTCCATGAAAGCCTTTTGAAAAGACTCAAGAAGTTTGAATACTTTGTCAGGGACAAAGGAGACGAAAGAAAGGCCAAGCAGTTACAGGAGGTAAAGCAACGAGTTGAGGGTTGGGAAAAACCTGAGAAGTATTTGGAACATGTCCTAATGCCTCGCCTTAATTGGATGTTAGACTTGGACTTGGTTTCGTTTTCACAAAAGAACACGTTCAACATAACTGATACAGGAGAAAGACTTCTCAAACATTATTGGGATTGGCAAGACCTTTACGGCGAAGTAGTGATTAATCCAAATGGTATTCTTGATTTTGTTTACATTGCTGTTTTCAATGACCTCTACGAAGGTGGTATCGGTAATCAGCAAACCGAAGAAGTTATAAAAGAAAGGATTGCTGCCGTTTTATTAGACAGTTTTGAACACTTTAAAACTATTGCTCCAAACCGGGTAACTGCATCCCAAGCAATAGCATTCACTCAAAACTACCTTTTTTTGAAAGAATCTATCAAAACAGGAAAGCCATATATTCGTAGGCTTTTGAGTGAGGAATTCACCGACAAGTTCATTTATAAGTATCAACCTCAATACAAGGATGGATACATACAAATTATAAAACAGCCATGAGTTTTGAACGATTTAACCTTCGCAGTAATCCTTTCAGGATGACCCCTGCCATAAATGGTGAGGTTAACCCATAAGTCAGGGGGATTTGAAAAAAGTTATAGTTCTTTGACAGACTGAAACCATCTAAAGTTGTTAAGCAATGATTTTAGAACCAATCATACGCGAACAGATGTCGCATTATCG
>Ga0209572_1000185_pt1 | contig 131072 bp, 101 predicted proteins | sample EBPBio232012_DNA_FD_185867 | JGI IMG/M metagenome (GOLD analysis project Ga0209572, IMG submission 185867) | Wastewater treatment Type I Accumulibacter community from EBPR Bioreactor in Madison, WI, USA - Reactor 1_1/23/2012_ DNA (SPAdes)... | ecosystem: Engineered > Bioreactor > EBPR >...
TTACTAAGACTTATCAATATTTGTTCCATCCTAATCCAAAGTGACAAAATGGCGTAAAGTCATGTTTTATAAAAGAATATCTGAAATAATTGCATAAAATGAATATTCTTTGTGAAAATATGTCAGTTTATTTGATTGGAATGGATTAATTTGGGCGTGCCCCCGCTTTTGAGGAGCGGGGTCGGGCTATCCGCTGTACTTCCTCCTCACGTCGGTCGTGCCGCTTCTATCCCTCACGCATACCGCGTGTGGCGACGGCTATAGAACGTTTTATTTCAAAAAATAGAGCCGCTATTCCGACATATAAAAGTATTTATACGAGATTGTAGATATACTAAAATGACTTGAAATTGACCATTTACTATTCTTATCCCCTTTTAGTTGGAATAAACAAGGGTATTAAATGGTCAAATTGTTTTCCGATTAGTATATATCGTAAGAATTGACAAGACTTTTTTTCAAAAATTGTTTTGCTATTATTCCAAATATTACTTTCTAAAATTAAGTCCTATCGTATATCTACTATAAGCAAGTGAGTCAAGGGATGCATTGGTGAGGTTGGTACGGCTAAAAACGGATGTGTTTTTGGATGTAAATATCCCCTGACCGCCACTAATATTGGAATAAAGTGGAAAGTCCTGAGTTCCGGTAATCCCTGCATTCGCAGCAAGAGCCGCAGTGTAGCTTAGGTATTCTTTGCCACCTCCCGTTATCACAAAGTCTAATGAAGTAAAGTATCTTTCAAAAGCAGGGTCTTTTTCCAAATGATCTCTTAGATACTCATATACTCGATTGGGTGCATATCTGATGGTTGTATTATCGTCAGCAAGGATTGAACCTGTAACCGGAACCAATACGCTTTTCTTCTCAAAAGTATTTCCTTTTCGGCTGTCTTTTTCATTAAAGTTAAACCTAACCTGCAGATCCAATACTGCCGGGTCAGCAGCCCTAACAGAACCTTTGGGCTCATATACCAATTTAGGCAATTGGCTGGGTAACTCATTAATAGTAGGTATAAATGCTATGGTTGAGGTTTCTGTTGGCAATATAAGATCAATTTGATTGACCAATACCGTCTTGGCAGTATATACCTTGCCTTTAACTTCAATGGATAATTGATATTCTCCGCCTGGTTTAAATTTAAATGTTTCCTTTGGCGTTACATAAATATAATTGGGCACATTAGCGAAACTTCCGGTGTCTCTTACAATTCCAAGTGTGGAAGCATCCGTCTTTATCAGATTAACAGAAAAATTTTCCTCCGGAAGGCTCAATACTACAATGGCATCGTTGTAATATAGGCTATCCGGATTCTTTGACAGAACGGATGGCTTGATATCATTGTCCCCAAAAGCCCTCTCTAACCGGATAAAGACATATTCTTGAGTAGAAGATATGGCTCCATATACCACTGGAACTTCTTTTTGACCACCCAATAAGTCCAAGTCGTTGTTACAAGATGAAAGGAAGCATACAAGGGAGAAAATGAAAAAATATACGTTAATGTTTCTTAAAAGATTCATATTTTTAATTTCGATTATTCAAGTTGGTGCTTTGTTGTTAAATAAAATACCTGCGAAATTAGTCAATTTTTTAACTTGCAGCAATTTTTAACATTCCATTTTATGTCAGTACATCAAGAAATAAAGAGAGTTACAACCCACATCATGCAGGAAATGAAAAATAAGGGGTTGAAAATCAGTATGCTTACAGGCTATGATTTTAGCATGGCAAAGATATTGGACGATGCAGGAGTGGACATTATTTTAGTCGGTGATTCTGCCTCCAATGTTATGGCAGGACATGAGACAACATTACCGATTACTCTTGACCAGATGATATATCACGCTTCTTCCGTCATTAGGGCAGTTAAGCGTAGCTTTGTGGTCGTAGATCTTCCTTTTGGATCCTATCAAGGTGATAGTAAAAAAGCTTTAAATAGTGCCATCCGTATTATGAAAGAATCCGGAGCTCATGGCGTGAAGCTGGAAGGTGGCCAGGAAGTAGGAGAATCCGTCAAAAGAATACTAACTGCCGGCATTCCGGTAATGGGACACCTCGGACTTACTCCTCAAAGCATCTATAAGTTTGGAACATATACTGTCCGTGCAAAGGAGGAAGAAGAAGCCAATCGTTTGCTTGAAGATGCGCTATATTTAGAATCTTTAGGCTGCTTTGCCATCGTTCTTGAAAAAATACCGGCTGCACTTGCCGAACGCGTTGCTAAGTCACTTACCATCCCCGTCATAGGCATCGGTGCCGGCAATGGTGTAGATGGGCAAGTGTTGGTGACGCATGATATGCTTGGAATTAACAAAGAATTCCGACCTCGCTTCCTTCGCATTTATGAGGATTTGTATTCTAAAATGCTGGAAGCTTTTGGTCATTATATTAAAGATGTTAAGTCCGGAGATTTCCCTAATCAAGACGAACAATACTGATTTCTCTTTGTTGTAACCTAACTAATTTTACATTTAACTACCATTGAGATGAAAAAGAAAGTGTTTATCATTCTGACATCAATTGTTATTGTCCTAATTACAATCATTTTGGTTGTTTTTAAAGGAAGTATATTTTCAAATGTTACCGATAAAGCTAAAGATGGCTATGTTTATGTTTATGACAATGAAAATTTGCTGCAACTTGCTGATTCCCTCGAGCAACAAGGATTGATAAAGAGTGCTGACGGATTGCTCAAGACAGCCCGAATCATGGGATTTAGTGATAAACACTTGATACCGGGACGCTATCAGGTCAAACCCGGCTGGAATAATGTTCAACTCCTGGACTTTTTATCGCGAGGTAAGCAGTCTCCTGTTAACTTGGTTGTCAATCCTGTTCGCAAAGTCGAGAACCTTGCATCTGTCGTCGGTAAACGGTTGGAGTATGATTCATTGGACTTTGTAGTGGCACTGACTGATACATTGTTGCTGGATTCATTGGGCGTCAACAAGTATAATGCCATGACTTTGTTTATTCCTAACACGTACCAAGTATATTGGACAATTAAACCAAAATCTTTTTTGCATAAAATGAAAAAAGAAGCAGATCAGTTTTGGGAGAGTGATGGAAGACTCAATAAATTAAAAGAACTCGGAATGACCAAGGAAGAAGTATATACCTTGGCGTCGATTGTAGATAAAGAAACATTGGCAGATGCAGAAAAACCAACTGTTGCAGGGCTTTACCTCAATCGACTAAAGATGGGTATGCCACTACAAGCTGACCCAACTGTCGTCTTTGCCAATAATGACTTTACTATTAAAAGAGTTACCAATAAGCATACAGCCATCAAATCTCCATATAATACGTATTTAAATAAGGGACTTCCTCCCGGTCCGATAAGTATGGCGACGGCATCTGGTATTGATGCTGTACTCAACCACGAAAAACATAATTATTTGTATATGTGCGCTCGCCCCGATACATCCGGAAGGCATAACTTTGCAGAGACATTTGAGGCACACGTTCAATTTGCCAATATATATCGGGATTGGCTCACAAAACAAGGATTGTCCCTTTAATTCACCCCAAAAATTTAACAACCTCTATTAACATTTAAAAATAATAATAATGGATTTCAGAATTGAAAAAGACACCTTAGGATCGGTAAAAGTACCAGCAGATAAATATTGGGGTGCTCAAACTCAACGTTCTATTGAGAATTTTGACATAGCTCGTGATATTGATAAAATGCCTCACGAGATTATTGAAGCATTTGCCTTTTTAAAAAAAGCTGCGGCCATCACCAATTGTGATGCAGGTGTTCTACCGGAAGAAAAGAAAAACCTGATAGCACAAGTGTGTGATGAAATCCTGGCTGGTAATTTAGATGATCAATTTCCATTAGTAGTGTGGCAGACTGGGTCCGGTACACAGTCTAACATGAATGCCAATGAAGTCATAGCCTACAGAGGTCACGTGCTAAATGGAGGGCAGCTTGCTGATGAAAATAAATTTTTAAAACCCAATGATGATGTCAATAAATCACAATCTTCCAATGATACTTTCCCTACTGCCATGCACATAGCCGCAGTTAGAATACTTTTAAACAAAACTATTCCCGGAATAGAACAACTTAGAGACACATTGGCTGCCAAAGCGTTGGAATATATGCACATCGTCAAGATTGGTCGAACTCACCTGATGGATGCCACGCCATTGACGTTAGGTCAAGAGCTTTCAGGATATGCAGCACAGTTGAGCCATGGCTTGAAGCATATTCACAATTCTATTGAACACTTGAGCGAACTGGCCTTAGGCGGTACAGCGGTCGGTACCGGCATCAATACTCCACCCAACTATGCAGTGAATGTAGCAAAGAATATTTCGGACCTTACCGGCATACCCTTTGTAACAGCACCTAATAAGTTTGAAGCCCTTGCCGCTCACGACGCTATCGTCGCAGCCCATGGTGCTCTGAAAACGGTGGCCGTCAGTCTGATGAAAATAGCCAATGATATACGCCTTTTGGCTTCAGGGCCCCGCTGTGGTATTGGTGAGATATCCATTCCAAGCAATGAACCCGGCAGCTCCATTATGCCGGGAAAGGTTAATCCAACCCAATGTGAAGCAATGACCATGGTCGCAGCTCAAGTTATGGGTAATGATGTCGCTATTAATGTAGGCGGTTCCAACGGACAATTCGAACTCAATGTCTTTAAGCCGGTGATGATTAAAAACTTTTTACATAGCGCCAAATTAATAGGTGATGTATGTGTTTCATTTGATGTTCACTGTGCACAAGGTATTGAACCCATCCTTCCCAATATTAAAAAGAATCTTGAGCATTCCTTGATGCTTGTAACAGCACTCAATACAAAGATAGGTTATTATAAAGCGGCTGAAATTGCCCAAAAGGCACATACTGAACATACAACACTCAAACAAGCTGCCTTGGAATTGGGATATCTTACCGCAGAAGAATTTGATGAGTGGGTAAGGCCGGAAGATATGGTCGGGATGAAACTATAAGGCTTATATTTTTTATTTTCAATTGACTATGTTCTAATTGAGAAATCGAATATTGCGGATAAAAAAATGACGCCCAATAGTATTTTATACATATTGGGCGTCATTCTTTATTATATCGTTGATTACAAATCACTTATAAATCCAGTATTTTATAATGCTTTATTTGATTAAACCATGTTTTTCATCCAAAATGAATCCATCGGCTTCAAAAAATCACTTTGCAATTCCTGAAAATTGCTGACAAGCGGATTATAAAATAGGGTAGAACCGGATATTTCGCCGTTAGACATTTTTTGAAGTAAGTCAGACTTTCTCACCAATTCAGACTTGCCTTCACTAATGTATGCAAAGTTCTGTCGATCCAATAATTCTACATTGAATTCCCTTTCTAATTCTAGTATAAAACGCATCGCCGAATCTATAGAACAACCACTGGCACTGTACATTTTGTTGTCAACAGCAAGAAGTATGAGTACATCATCAACAACGAATCCTTCTGCTTTTAATTTGTCACTATGGCTAACCCACTTAACACAAAAGTCTTTCAATCGCTGACGTATCTTCTCAACCTCTGAATCAATGAGTTTCCTATTGGCGACAAATACCCATACTTTGCTGTCAGGCGCAAAGCCTTCTAAATCTTTAAATTTCATTTCGGATGTTTTTTGTTTTAAATTGCCATTCCACCACATACATTCAACACTTGTCCGGTGATGTATGATGACATATCAGATGCTAAAAATAGAGTTGTGTTGGCTATTTCCTGGGCTTCACCTAATCTTTTTAATGGAATTGAACTCAAAAATGCCTCCTTTGTATTATCGTCCAATACATGTGTCATTTCTGTTGCCACAAATCCAGGTGCAATTACATTACAGCGTATGTTTTTACTGCCCAATTCCTTTGCCACAGACTTACTAAATCCAATGATGCCGGCTTTGGATGCAGCGTAATTGGCTTGGCCTGTATTGCCGAATACCCCAACTACAGAACTCATGTTGATGATACTTCCACCTGTTCTCAACATGGGTTTAATGGCAAATTTAGTTAGGTTAAATACTGATTTGAGATTGACATCCATGACACTGTCCCACATTTCTTCTGTCATTCTTAAAAGTAATCCATCCTTTGTTATTCCGGCATTATTGACTAAAATATCGATTTTGCCGAAATCCGTTAACACATCTTTAATCAACTGCTCGGCAGCTGTGATGGAAGCAGCATCTGACTGATAAGCTTTAATCTTTGTCTTCGATGATAACTCCGATACGAGTTTTTCTGAACTCGATGCAGAAGATGCATAAGTGAATGCAATTTCAGCTCCGTGATCTGCAAATAACCTGACTATTGAACTACCAATGCCTCTTGATCCTCCCGTGATGATAGCTGTTTTTCCTTCTAATAGCTTCATTTTATAACTAATATTTTTGTAAAAATCAATAAATTTCTTTCATTCAGGATATGCCCGGATTCGGCATTAAAAGTTTTGAAAAACTGTATAGTGCTGATTTTGAGGGAATCCTTTTTTACTTCTCGTTTGTCGATTCAGCATTTTCTAATGCGGAATTTGGGATAAATATAACCGTACCTATTCTATTTTAGCATATTTTAAGGATATTATTTTAACATGAATTCAGCAATATAGGTTTTTCAATACCGATAAGTACTGGTTTTAATGGACATCCCGATGTAAGTATCGTTAAACCCGAATTCATATTAGAGGCAAAAATATTGTCTTTAAGAAATATTAAGCTAACTGTTTGTTGTGTTGAAATTCAAATAATCACGAATCAATATATTTCCAAATATATGATAATCTACTTGTTGCAATTTGGTTTGGTATAATTTAGTCTCTTACATTTATTGTAATTATTCAGCTATAATGTTTGTAAAAATTTTTCATACTTTTTTGGACGAGCTAAATCCAACCCCATTTTTTATCAATATAAACCCGAAGGGTTGTTATTATTATAGAATAGAGTCAATAGTAGAAAGAGGAACCCAGAATGGGTGAAATGATTATTCCATCTATTCGTTCCAGTTTTTTTGAGCAGATACATTTTTTCTTGGTTTGTAATAATGCCATCCCTTCGGGATTTTGAAAATATTACGCTACGTTTTCTATAAAAATATCATCCCTTCAGGATTATGCTGTCCCGAATGTTCATCCTTGTTCAACCCGAATTCCTCTGAAAGGCAAAATATTGTCTTTAAGAAATATTAAGCTAACTTTTTGTTGTGTAGAAATTCAAATAGTCACGAATTAGTACATTTCCAAATATATGATAATCAACTTGTTATGATTTAGTTAGATGTAATTCAGCAATATAGGTTTTTCAATACCGATAAGTACTGGTTTTGAGGGACATCCCAATGTAAGAATCGATTCCGCAATTGTCTAATGCGGAATTTGGGTTATAATGCCATGTCATTTATTCTGATATTTTATTTAAACATTGAAGAAATTGGTTGACCTGCATTGCGTAAAGATGAACTGTATTTTAATCCAAAGAATTTAGCAATTGTCGGGGAAATCTGACTTGCAAAGATTTGTTCATTGCCTGAAACTACTCCCAGTGGGGGCGTATCCGGGCCTATGACAGCACACCATGTTTCTGAAGACCCTTCAACATCACTACCATGGTCTGTCCACTTGTCTATAGGTTTAACGCCTCTACCGTGATCCGTAGTGATAATAAGCGTTGTCTTATCTCGATAATTATCGTCTGATTGAATATACATCCACAGTTTTTCAATCCATTGATCTGAAATGTAGGCCGATTGTAGATAGTGATCATACTGACCCAAATGAGCGAAATCGTCTGTTTCTCCCAAAGCTATATATAACATACGAGGTTTTTCTCGCTTCATATACTCAAAAGCATAATGGAAAGTGAATGCATCCAATCGTACGGAAGAAAATGGACTAGGTATTTGACTCATCAATTCATTCAAAAAATGCTCTTTTGGTGACAGATTGGCAGTCTGGACAGTATCAAAGCCGGCATTAACCGGAAATCCACACCTTTTATCATTTATTATATACGGAAATACATCCCATGAACAAAATGCTGCGACACTTGACTTGAATTCTTTATGCTTTGCCAACCATTCTAAAATGGTAATATTAGGATTGTACATTTTTTTATTTGATCGGATATTCGGATCAGGAGCTCCAATCAATATTTCATTATAACCAGGATATGAAAACCATTGGTCATTGGCGACATCCATATTGCTCTGCATCCACCTGTTTCCATATAATTGACCTTCCTTTGAAATGACTTTCCAAAGAAATGGCATTAATTTCTCACGTCTAATTGTATGATCTTCGTCGTAAAAGGTTTTTATAATGTATTGACTGTTTTCAGTATATTTGGAATTGTTGATTAATGAATCTACCGCGCCACCAAAGACTTCCTGCCATCGCATGCCATCCAATGTTACCAATACGATATTTTGGGTTGTTGTCTGTCCAAAAATATAGAGGGGTAAAAAGAGGGTTAAGTATACTAAAAGTACTTGTTTCATACTAATACGGATTTAATGGACAAGTTAATGAAAATTATGACAAAAACGTTTTTGCATTAAAAGTTATATTAAACCCGAATTCATATTAAAGGCAAAATATTGTCTTTAAGAAATATGAAGCTAACTTTTTGTTGTGTTGAAATTCAAATAGTCACGAATCAATATATTTCCAAATATATGACAATCAGTATGTTACGATTTAGTTAGATGTAATTCCTCATAAAGACAATATCTTTGCTTATTATATTTATTTGGGTTAAATTGATAAATAAACAAAGAAAGATCTGACAAAACCTGTAGTAAACGTCTTTCTACTATTTTTTAAACAAGGAATCTACAAAGGCTCTTTTATTAAAGACTTGTAATTGGTCAATTCTTTCACCAACGCCTAAATAGCGAATTGGTATTTTGAATTGATCGGAGATGCCGATAGCGACACCACCTTTGGCAGTTCCATCTAATTTAGTAAGTGCAAGCGCAGTGACATCGCTACTTTGGGTAAAATGTGTTGCTTGCTCAATAGCATTTTGTCCGGTTGAAGCATCCAAAACAAGTAGAACATCATGAGGTGCGCCTTCTAATCTTTTGCCGGCTGATTTTTTAATTTTGGACAATTCATTCATAAGGTTAATTTTGGTGTGGAGGCGACCGGCCGTATCAATGATACACACATCGCATTGGTTTTTTACGGCATAATCAACAGATTCGTAAGCGACTGCCGCAGGGTCTGCATTCATACCTTTGGAATAGAAATCACATCCTACACGGTCTGCCCATATCTTTAGCTGATCTACTGCTGCCGCACGGAATGTGTCGCCTGCCCCAAGCACCACTTTATAACCCTTGTTTTTAAACTGATAAGCAAGTTTGCCTATTGTTGTAGTCTTTCCGACCCCATTGACTCCAACGACAAAAATAACATAAGGTCGGGCTGACGGCAATTCAAAGTCATCCAGCTCGACCGTATTGTTGTCCGTCAACAGCTGCATGATTTCCTGACGAAGGATTTCTTCTAATTCATTACTATTGAGGTATTTATCTCTGGCTACTCTCTCTTCTAACCGATTGATAATTTTAACCGTGGTATCTATTCCGACATCTGAGCTAATAAGAATGGATTCCAATTCATCTAATACTTCTTCATCCACCTTTGACTTACCGGCAACGGCTTTGGTGATCTTAGAAAAAAAAGATTCCTTGGTCTTGGTCAGACTGTTATCTAAATCTTGTTCTTTATCTTTTGAAAAAAACTTATTAAAAAAACTCATAATATAATTAATTGAGAAGCTATTGAAATGTAAAAATAATCAGGTTTTAAGTAAAAAAAATGAAGATAAGGATAAAAAACAAAAAGGCTTCCTCCTATAAACGGGAAAAAGCCTTTTTATTTAAAATCAGAAAGAACGATTAATTAAAGAAGTCCTTAGCCTTGTCTTTGTGTAACATAGTTTCTTTGTAAGAATATACACCGGTGACAGGGTCTTTAACTGATTTGATAACTTTCACAAAGTCACGACCAGATCCCATGTTGGCCGCACGTTGTGAAGTTTTAGCGTTTTTTGATACCTTCTTAGCCATGATAAATTATTTTATTTCTTTGTGGATAGTCATTTTTTTAAGTACAGGATTAAATTTCTTTAATTCCATACGGTCAGGAGTATTTTTCCTGTTTTTCTCCGTTACATAACGAGAAGTTCCTGGAAGACCGGTTGCTTTATGCTCAGTACATTCCAGAATTATTTGTATTCTGTTACCTTTGCTTTTCTTTGCCATAGTTCAATTAATTTTGGAATGAATCAATAATAAATGTTAATCGTATCGCCCGTGTTGCCCAACTTTTTTAGATAAGTTGAAATTCCAAGCTTGTTGATGGAACGTATTGCACTGGTTGATACTTTCAATGTAATCCATGCATCATCTTCGGGGATATAAAATTTCTTTTTCTGAAGATTTGGTAGGAATCTACGTTTGGTCTTTCTGTTAGAGTGCGACACATTGTTGCCCGTTATTGGCCTTTTTCCTGTAAGTTGGCAAACTTTTGACATGACTTTTTATGTTTATATTCGTTCTTGTTTATTATTCGTGACCTCGGCAGGATTCGAACCTGCAACCTTCTGATCCGTAGTCAGATGCTCTATCCAATTGAGCTACGAAGCCTCTGATTTTTTTCAGAGTGCAAAGGTATGATTAGTTTTTGGATAAAAAAAGACTTTCCTTTAATATATTTAGATATTTTTTCTATGTAATTGTATCATCTTGTTAATTTCTTTTGTTCACTGAATTTTATTACACTCATGTTCTATTTTAAAATATTGCTTTAATCCTATGATTATCAAGTTGATATATTGCGATTATGATATAAGTCACATGACTTTGTTTCAGTTAATCAATTGAAAGGTTTTAATATCTTATACCAAATTGATTTATAAATTAGTCCAACATATTTTGGTATTCCCGAAAAACGGGATTTCATAAATTCAAAATGCTCCCGAAACTTCGGGATGATAGTCGTTTAGGCCAATGTAATTGGACTATTACGAATATCACATCGGTATTATTAAATAGTAACAAAAGAATTGCTTAACTTTGCACGCAAAATAATAAAAGATGATTAAGATTCTTGTTAATGACGGTATTGAAGCCGATGGCAAAATGCTTTTGGAAGAGGCGGAATATGAAGTGGATACCAATAGAGTAGATCAAGCTGATTTACCCAAAGTTCTCCCTCAATATGATGTAATTATTGTACGAAGTGCAACCCAAGTTCGCAAGGATCTCATTGACCAATGCCCTAATTTGAAAGTCATAGCTCGTGGCGGTGTCGGCATGGATAATATTGACGTTGATTATGCCCGGAGCAAAGGTATAGCCGTAATAAACACACCTGCTGCATCAACTCGTTCAGTAGCTGAATTAGCAATGTCGCATATTTATGCACTATCCAGACATATCCACTATTCTAAGGCTGAAATGGTTAGTGGTAAAAGTGATTTTAAAAAGCTAAAATCTACTTTTTCTAAAGGTCGTGAATTGGCTGGTAAAACAATGGGTATCATCGGATTCGGTCGCATTGGTCAAGAAGTTGCAAAGTTGGCAATGGGTGCCAATATGCGCATATTACCGTATGACCCCTTTGTTGAAGAGACTATCTTGAATTTTAATATTTTTGGCAATGATAATCTAAATCTTGCGCTCAAAATCCGAACCATTGACAAAGATTATTTAATAAGAAATAGTGATTTTATTACACTCCATTTGCCTTTCTCTGACGGAAAACCCATTATCGGTGCTGAAGAAATCTCCAACATGAAAGATGGTGTAATGTTAATCAATTGTGCAAGAGGTGGCGCTATTGACGAAGATGCCTTATTAGAAGGTTTATTATCCGGAAAAATATACGGTGCTGGTTTGGATGTATTTGAAAATGAACCAAATCCACGCAAAGATCTTTTGGAGCATCCAATGGTTTCTGTATCACCACATATTGGAGGTTCAACACAGGAAGCTCAATCTAAAATAGGTATTGAGTTGGCCGATCGAATTATTACATATCTTGAGTCAAGATCATAAAATTTAAATAAGGAGGATTGTTGAGTGTCTCATTCATCAAATAATCAAAATTCCAATAATATTACTTCAATGCCGGATTGTATTGAGGTGATTGATGCTTATGAGCATAATTTGAAGCATATTGACGTTTCTATTCCGCGTGATAAGTTGGTTGTTGTGACGGGTATAAGTGGAAGTGGAAAATCGAGCTTAGCCTTCGACACAATCTTTGCTGAAGGTCAAAGACGTTATATAGAGTCCTTTGATAATTATACACGCATGATGGTTGGTGGGCTTGAGAGGCCTGCAGTTGAAAAGATCAATGGTCTTTCTCCCGTTATATCTATTGAACAAAAAACAACCGGTTGGAATCCTCGTTCTACCCTTGGCACAGTGACAGAAGTGTATGACTTGCTTCGCTTGCTGTATGCCCGTACTGCCGATGCATACTCGTATATCAGTGGAAAAAAAATGGTGAAATTTTCCGAAGATGAAATTATTGATGCGATCGTTCAGGAGATGAAAGGGAATTCAGTTCTTGTATTAGCTCCTATTGTCAAAGGGCGTAAGGGTCATTATAAAGAAGTTTTTGATCAAGTTAGAAAACAAGGATATTCCAAGGTTCGCATTGATGATGTAATTACACCGATTACACCAGGAATGCAGGTGGATAGGTACAAAATCCATGATATCGAGCTGGTAATTGATAAACTCACCGTTTCAGACGAGAATTTGCAACGTTTGATATCTTCTGTGCGGTTGGCCCTTAAAATGGGTGATGGTATTGTGTTTATACTAAATTCGGAGAATAACGTCATTCGGTTATTTAGCAGGCATTTAGCTGATCCGGAGAATAAACTGTCCTATGAAGAGCCTAATCCAAACACCTTTTCATTCAATTCGCCATACGGCGCATGCCCGGATTGCCTTGGGCTTGGTCAAATGATAGAAGTGGATCTGGAAAAAATATTTCCTGACAAGTCAGTGACAATCAATAAAGGCGGGATCGCACCGTTGGGTTTGCCTCGCAATACTAGTTATTTCGATCAGTTGCAAGATATAGCTAAAAAATATAAATTTACTTTCGCAAGTTCAATCCATAATATTCCGGAAGCAGCAATGCACGAGATACTTTATGGCGTAAAAGGTAGTGATTCGAATGCCTCCTTCTTTGCTCCTGGTCAAAGTAATTATGATTTGAAAGGTGTGGGGTTGATAGAAATGATTCGTTCGTGCTATTTAGAGCCTACAAATGAAAGGATGAGGTTGTGGGCGGAAGATTTTATGTCTATGCGGGAATGTAACTCTTGCCATGGTGACAGACTTAAAACTATTTCTTTGCATTATAAAATTGCGGATAGAAATATTTCTGAATTAAGTCGAATGTCTCTGACAGAGTTAGGACAATGGTTTGCTGATCTTGATCCCTTATTGGACGAACGACAAAGGCTTATCGGTAAAGATGTAGTCAAAGAAATTTCAATGAGAATCCATTTTCTCAACCATGTAGGTTTGGGTTACCTATCTCTCGACAGAAGCGCACGTACGTTGTCAGGTGGCGAGTCTCAGCGTGCCCGGCTGGCAAACCAAATTGGCACACAGCTCTCCGGTGTGTTGTATATCCTGGATGAACCCAGTATTGGCTTACACCAAAGAGACAACCATCAACTGATAACAGCTTTGCAGGAGCTCGTGAAAATAGGCAATACCGTTATGGTGGTCGAACACGATAAAGATATCATGCTTGCCTCCGATTATATCATAGATATAGGTCCGGGCGCAGGAAAAATGGGCGGAGAAATAACCGGTTCTGGCAATTTACAAGAATTTATTCAACAAAATAATACAACTTCTAATTATTTGTCAGGACGTGAAAACATTGAAGTCCCGGCATCAAGAAGACCGGGAACAGGGAAAATACTCTCTCTTTTTGGTGCTACAGGTAATAATTTGAAAAATATTGACCTATCCATACCGTTGGGTAAGTTAATCATGATAACAGGAGTCTCAGGGAGTGGAAAGAGCTCTTTGATAACAGAAACACTGTATCCTATTTTAAGAAAACATTTTTATCATAGCTATGGTAAGCCACTGCCATATAAGTCGATAGAAGGTCTGGAGCATTTAGATAAAGTAATTGAAATAGATCAAGCGCCCATCGGTCGTTCTCCACGGTCCAATCCGGTAACATACATCAACGTTTTCACTGAAATTAGGAATATTTTTGCTGGCTTACCGGAATCCAAAATCAGAGGTTACAAAGTAGGACGATTCTCATTTAATGTAGCTGGAGGTAGATGCCCTGTATGTGAAGGGGCAGGAACTAAAGTTATTGAAATGAACTTTCTTCCCGATGTTCATGTACAGTGTGAAGGATGTCGAGGAATGCGCTATAATAAAGAGACACTTGAGGTTTTGTATAAAGGTAAATCCATCGGTGATGTCCTACAGATGACAGTAGAGGAAAGTGTTGAATTCTTTCAGCATGTTCCTAAAATATTTCGCAAATTAAAAACACTCCAAGATGTAGGCTTGGGTTATATATCCCTTGGTCAGCAAAGTACGACCTTGAGTGGTGGTGAAGCCCAAAGAATAAAGCTTGCCGAAGAACTTTCCAAAAAAGATACCGGAAAGACGATGTATATTTTGGACGAACCGACTACAGGCCTTCATTTTAGTGATATCAAGCAATTGCTTTCCGTATTGAATTCACTTGTAAATAAAGGTAACTCTGTGGTCATAATCGAACATAACATGGATATGATCAAATCAGCGGACTATGTGATAGATATTGGTCCCGAAGGTGGCTCAGGAGGTGGTCAGATAGTAGCTGTAGGGACTCCCGAAGAAGTTTCAGCCAATCCAAATAGTATAACAGGCCGTTATTTAAAGGAGGAACTTTTGCAAAATAAGATTTAGGTTAACCCGAGTTCAGCAGTATAAGTTTTGCCAAAAGAATAGTTTTTATTGACTAGGGATGTCCCCATTTGAGAATCGTTACCGCATCATACTTTTATATAATTTGGGTCAAAACCTTTTTTCCCATTTTTCAATATTCCAATCTTCGATACTTTCTTTTGATTGTGGTTGTTTTAGTTCATCTGAAATATCCTCAAATTCAGCATATTCTTGAGTAATACCCGATTGAGATTCAAATGTTTGTCCGCCTTGTTGCATTGTTTCTATCCTTTTTGACAAAATGGCGTTGAATAGCATTCCGACCATTGAAAAAGGAAGCAATAACAAAGATATTGCCGCACTCAGCGTTCCGGTTAACGGTTGTTGCTTTATATTGATCCAAATATTCCGAAAGTATTGGAATAAAACTTCTTTTTTATAATATAATATTGCCAATGCCAGAACCGGAATCAGGCATAGGAGGAATATATATATGTATTTCACCAATGAAAACAAGAAGTATCCAAATATTATAAGTAATAATAAACTAAAAATCGAGGGAATTTTAAAAGAAAATGATTTTTGCATGACATTTATTTCTTAAAACTACAACATATTAATTTGTGATAAGATTGCAAGTTAAATTGATTTTAGATAAATGAATGTACTTTAAAGACAAAATACCAATAAATAAGTACTTAAAAAGTATTTAAAACCATAAGAAAGAGCATTTTGATAATATTGTAATTTTCCCTTTAAAAAAATATTATTTGAGTGTTAACCATAACTAGTAAAATGCATTAAACTATGTGAGAAATAGAAAAGAATATAAATAAATTTTCAAAATATTGTTTGGTTAAAGCAGCGAAATTAAATTGTTATGACTCTATTTTAAAGAATATTTGCAATTTATAACTTGTTAAGGTATAAAATATATATCTTTGTTTTCATTTTATTTATTTACTAATTACTTTTGACGTTGAGAAGAATTTTACTAAGTGTTTTTTTGTTAACTTCCTTTTGTGCTTTTTCACAACACGCCATTACCGAGATAGATCCTTATGCTAAGAAGATTGATCCTACTGAAAGAAAACACGCTAGAGCAGGATGTAATCCGGCACTTACCATTGAGCCGGCATTTGATTGTTTTACAGCTGCTCAATCTGCTGTTAATGGTAGCGGAAATGGATTTGTATGTGATTTAGAAGGATTTTGTATAAACACTGGCGATGTGCCACAATTAAATCCACCGATTCCTTTCTGCTCTTCTAATTCAGTACTCAACAACCCAATATGGTTTTCTTTTATTGCTGATGCGACGGGTATTTTAGATATTGATGTGTTGCCAAGTGGATGTTCAGGAGGTATTCAATGGGCTTTATATGATCAGTGTGGAAATTATATGTCTGCCGTGGCTTGTCAAAGTAATCCGGTTTTGCCTGCCGATCAACAGTTTAATATTTTTGTTTCTCCTACCAATCCGGGTGGAACTTATTATTTAGTCATAGATGGTGCTAATGGTGCATCTTGTAATTATGAATTTCATGTTAATGACGGTATTTCTCCGATTGAAGTTGGAAATCCTATAGGAACAAATCTTACAGGCAATACAAATATTTGTGGAGGTGCTACAGTCAATTATTCTTTTCCCGGTATCCAATATGGGACCGATTATCATTGGGTATTGCCTGATGGTTCAACGAAAGATTCTGAGGGGCCAAGTACTTCAGTAACATTTCCGGAAGGTATGACCCCCGGAGTATATCAACTATGTGTTACTGCTTCGAATGACTGCGATCCAAATACGGATGCAGTGCCTATTTGTTGGGATATAACAATAGGAGAAGAACCAATATTGGATGAGTACGGTGAAGTGTGCCCGGGAGATACATATTACTTTAGAGGCGGAAGTTATCCGGCAGGTGACTATTCTTTCAATTATTTGGGACCCACAGGGACAAGTTGTGATACCACCATCAATTTACACGTAACAAATTTTACATTGACAACGACACCCGATCAGCAAATCTTTGTCTGCCCGGGTGAGCAATTTGCTTTTATTTCAGGTGTTCCTGTACAAGTAGGGACAAATGCCAATCCACTTACTTTTACGGATAAAAACGGTTGCGATAGTTTAGTCAACTATTATGTCAATGAGTTAGAAGCCTATGGTGCAATAGGAGCGGTTCCAGCGTCTTTGCCATGTGGAGGGAATGCATTTTCAACCTTGACATTAAGTCCTGATTGGGGATTCTTTACAGTTGATTCTTATGGAGTCGAATGGTTTGATGTTAATAATATGTCTCTGGGTACCGGAAATTCGGTTAATATCAATAACCCCGGTTATTATTATGCAAAGGTAACATGGTATAAAGTTAACAATTTATTGCCCGGGACAGATGTCATGCCGACAACAATACTATGCGAGAAGTTATTTGACATAACAATACCGGCGGAGAATTCTACCTTAACTGCGCCTGTTGCGACGGGGCCGACGGTATTGTGTGCGGGCGTATCGGGTACATTTCAGACGGACATACAATTAGGGGCTACGTCGTATAGTTGGGAGCATACAGGGGGAAATGTTACAGGAGGTGGTAATCAAGATAATATTAGTTTGAAGTATGATGTACCGGGGATGTATGAGATATGTGTGAATGCAGTTGATGCCTGTGGTCCGGGGCCACAGAGTTGTTTTCAGATACAGGTGGTGCCATCAGCAGTAGTGAGTATGGAGAGCAATCATGCGGTGTGTGGAGTTGGCGATAGCCTTCGTGCGGTAATTGGTCAGGTACCGAATGTCAATGATCCATTGATGCAGTATTTGTGGACGGTAGTATCGGGACCTGATGTCAGTGGGGTAGTATTTAGTGCTGGCAACAAGCCGAAGACAGCGGTTACGGTGGTTCAGCCGGGATTATATACGTTTTATTTTTCGGCGGATTATAATGGACAGGGATGTGGAGAGACGGATTCGATAAAGGTAACATTTGAGAAGGCGTTGGAGTTGACGTCACAAGACATACAGGCATGTAATGATGTAAATCAGCCATTGCCGAGTGTAATCAGTTTGGATACGTTGTTGACGAGCAATGGTGTGAGTTATACGGGGACGTGGACGTTTAAAGGGGGACCTGGGACACCGGGTGGAGTATTGCCTATACAGGATTATACAGGGATGACGCAGACGGGAGTATATACGTATCAGTATGTATCGAATAAGACGGGCGTGTGTGAGCCCGATACAGTAGAGGTAAAGATAGATTTGACGAATTGTATATGTCCACCGTTGAGCATCAATAGCGATGGCGGGACGACGTGTAATGATAATGGGAGTGTAAATCTGAATACATTGATACAGGGCGGCACGGGTTCGGGCAGTTGGTCTGTAACGAGCCAGCCGGGCGGCGGCAGTGCGAGTATAGCTGGGGGGGTAGTGGATTTTGGTAGTCAGCCGATGGGTTCGTATGTATTTACCTATAAGTTACAAGATACGTTAGCGGGATGTCCAAGCAAGGCAATAACGACGGTCAATGTAGTACCAGCACCACAGGCTCAGTTAAAGCCGGCAGAGCAGGCGTGCAATAGCAATTTTTTACCGGATTATGTGAATGAGGTGGACTTTGATACGTTGATAGTGAGTGGATTGACCAATGGAGTATGGGCATATAGTGGAAGCGGAGTAGATCCGGGGAGTGGGTCATTTCATCCGAAAGACTTCAATGGGGCGACACCGGGGACATATGAGTATAGTTATACGGTAAGTGGGGATGCGAGTTGTGATCCGGTGACGTATAAGATCAACATAGTTGTAGAGGATTGTAAGTGTCCATCAGTAGCGATAACGCCTTTTGCCTCATTTTGTAATACGACAGGAGTAATAGATTTAACAACATATAAGGTAACGACGAAGCCAGGGAAGTGGCATTTTGAGAGTGGTCCGGTGGGGAGCACAGCTACAATAACAGGGGATAAGATGTTCAATGGTACGGGAAGTGCGTATGGGACGTATGTGGTATATTATAAGTTGGATGAGGCAGTACCGGTGGGATGTGAGGATACGTCGCAGATGATAATAAGATTGGATAGTACGGCAAATGCGGGGATAGATGGGACGATAGGGTTGTGTGAGGATTATCAAGGCAGTATTGATTTGGATACGGTGTTGACACAGCAGCAGGGTGGCGGAGTATGGGTATATACAGGATCAGTGGGCATAGGCAGTTCATTTAATGCGACGACAGGGCAGTTGAATATGGGGGGGCTTCCGCAGGGATTGGGATATACATTTAATTATACAGTAAGCAGTCCAATGAAGTTGTGTCCGGATGATAAGTCAACGATAACGGTAGATAAGAATGTATTACCGCAGTCGGATGCGGGCACTGATGGATATATAGATTGTGTTACGACCACGGTCAGTATAGGTGGTAGTGGGACATCCTCGGGAACTGACTATACATACGAATGGATAAATAAAGTAACGGGAACGGTATTGGGAACGACATCAACGATATCGGGATTGCAGGATGCAGGCACGTATGAATTGATAGTTACGAATACGAAGACGGGATGTGAACAGCGAGATGAGGTTGTAGTAACGAAGGATAATGCGGCGATCAGTGCGATAAACTATACGGTAGATAGCATTAGTTGTTATAATAAGGGGGATGGGCTGATACAGATAGTGGGGATAGATGGCGGTACGCCGGCTTTCAGTTATGCATTAGATGGCAGTAATTATAGTACACAGACAGATTATAGTAATGTAGGGCCGGGCAATCACATACTGCGGGTCACGGACGTGAATGGCTGTAAGTATGAGGTGCCGATATATTTGGATAATCCGAAGGAGGTAACGATAGAGTTGGGACAAAATAAGGTGATACCGGAGGGGGATGTTGTGACGATAGTGCCGGATGTTGAGATAGGCGTCAATGGCGGGGTGATAAACTGGATATCCAATCCACCGGGGACGAATTGTAATAATTGTGATGAGTTGACGGTAAAGCCACTATATACGACGACCTATATAGCTACGGTAAGTGACAAGAATGGCTGTAGTTCGACAGACTCGTTGGAGGTACGAGTAAAGAGTGTGATACGAGTGTTCATGCCAAATGTAATCAGTCCGAATAATGATGGGGTGAATGATGTGTTTTATGTACAGTCAGATAGGAATGTACAGCGAGTGAAGAGCATGACGATATACAATAGGTGGGGAGATGTCCAGTATTCTATTAAGGATGTACCGCCAAATGAGGAGGGATATGGCTGGAATGGCAGATATGGAGAGCAGCGAGCCAATACGCCGGCAGTCTTTGTGTATCAGGTAGTATTGCTGATGCGAGACGGCAGAGAAATAGTCTATAAAGGCGATATCACCGTCGTAAGATAATAATTTAATAGGAGGAAAGAGCTTAAACTGACTTGTTCTTTCCTCTTTTTAATATATTATTACTAGAGGGGAAACTCAGCTCATAGCATAGATATACATAAATATTTTTTACATAACTCTTTCAGCCTTACAGAAATATAATATAATGCAAAAATTAATATTAATATTCTTCGCTTTCTTTATCTTCTCTATTGAAATATACTCTCAATGTAATCCGGATTTAGATATTACGCCAGGGCAAGAATGTGCGACAGCGCCATTTGTATGTGATTTAGATGGATATTGTGCAAATATGCAAATGGGAAATTGGGGCGGTAACCAAGTTTTTTGTAATGGAAGTTGGACATTGCAAAACCCCAATTGGTTTGCTTTTGTAGCAAATAGTACAACAATAGACATAGAAGTCGCATTGAGTGATTGTACAGGTGGACAATTAAGCGTTCAATGGGGGCTTTATAATCAGTGTACCAACTTGTTGAGTGCATTGCAATGTAATGGATCTGGAGTAGGAAGTGGAGGCGTGATAAGTATAATTTATCCGAATGCTGTTCCGGGAACTGTGTATTATATTGTTTTAGATGGTACTTCAGGAGCGATATGCCATTATGAAGTCAATGTAAATTCAGGCATTGGAACAACGCTCGTTGCTCCGGCTGTTATCACTGATTTATCCGGAAACGCTGAAATATGTGTTGGTGCTTCCGTTAATTATTCTTTTCCCGGATTTGGCTTTGCTACTGAATATACTTGGACTTTGCCATCAGGTGCAACAGTTACAAGCTCTGGACCATCGGTTACGGTTAATTATTCCGGCATTGCACCGGGAGACTACCAGATATGTGTGACCGGAACCAATGAATGTGATCCGGTTGGGCAAAATCTATGTTGGCCAATTACTGTCAATCCTAAGCCTGAACTTTCTTTTGTTGGCGAAGCATGTCAAGGTAAAACATATCGATTTAGAGGCTCTGATTATCCTCCCGGAAGTTATAATTTTACCTCCAATGGTCCACCGGGCACCAGTTGTGATACAACGATACAGTTAATAGTTGATCCACTTTATCCCACCTATGGACCTGACCTGAATGTATATATATGTCCTGAAGATTTATATGCTTTTATTGATGGCGTACCATATTCTGCAAGTCAGGCAGCCAATGTGGTGACTTATGTCAATTCAAGAGGTTGCGACAGTTTGGTCAACTATTATGTCAATAATGTTAAATTGACCGGCAATATTGTTGCTGTACCTGCCTCACTACCTTGTGGTGGATCCGCAACTTCTACTTTGGCGTTGAGCCCTAGTTGGGACTTTCCTCCTTTTTCATACAGTATTGACTGGTATGATGGAAGTAACAATCTTATTGGTAGTGGCGTAAATTCAGTTCAAATCAATACTCCGGGGTATTATTATGCGGTGGTGACTACTGTAATGAGTAATATTATTCCGGAAAATCCCAATATAACACCTCAAATGGTCTCATGCGAGAAGTTATTTGACATAACGATACCGGCGGAGAATTCTGTTTTAACTGCGCCAATAGCGACGGGACCGACGGTATTGTGTGCGGGAGTATCGGGTACATTTCAGACGGACATACAATTAGGAGCTACGTCGTATAGTTGGGAGCATACAGGTGGAAATGTTACAGGAGGAGGTAATCAAGATAATATTAGTTTGAAGTATGATGTACCGGGGATGTATGAGATATGTGTGAATGCAGTTGATGCCTGTGGTCCTGGGCCACAGAGTTGTTTTCAGATACAGGTGGTGCCATCAGCGGTAGTGAGTATGGAGAGCAATCATGCGGTGTGTGGAGTTGGCGATAGTCTAAGGGCTGTAATTGGACAGGTACCGAATGTCAATGATCCATTGATGCAGTATTTGTGGACGGTAGTATCGGGACCTGATGTTAGTGGGGTCGTATTTAGTGCTGGCAACAAGCCGAAGACAGCGGTTACGGTGGTTCAGCCGGGATTATATACGTTTTATTTTACGGCGGATTATAATGGACAGGGATGTGGAGAGACGGATTCGATAAAGGTAACATTTGAGAAGGCGTTGGAGTTGACGTCACAAGACATACAGGCATGTAATGATGTAAATCAGCCACTGCCGAGTGTAATTAGTTTGGATACGTTGTTGACGAGCAATGGTGTGAGTTATACGGGAACGTGGACGTTTAAAGGGGGGCCTGGGACACCGGGCGGAGTATTGCCTATACAGGATTATACGGGGATGACGCAGACGGGAGTATATACGTATCAGTATGTATCGAATAAGACGGGCGTGTGTGAGCCTGATACAGTGGAGGTAAAGATAGATTTGACGAATTGTATCTGTCCACCGTTGAGCATTAATAGCGATGGCGGGACGACGTGTAATGATAATGGGAGTGTAAATCTGAATACATTGATACAGGGCGGCACGGGAGCTGGCAGTTGGTCTGTAACGAGCCAGCCGGGCGGCGGCAGTGCGAGTATAGCTGGGGGAGTAGTGGATTTTGGTAGTCAGCCGATGGGTTCGTATGTATTTACCTATAAGTTACAAGATACGTTAGCGGGATGTCCAAGCAAGGCAATAACGACGGTCAATGTAGTACCAGCACCACAGGCTCAATTAAAGCCGGCAGAGCAGGCGTGCAATAGCAATTTTTCACCGGATTATGTGAATGAGGTGGACTTTGATACGTTGATAGTGAGTGGATTGACCAATGGAGTATGGGCATATAGTGGAAGCGGAGTAGATCCGGGGAGTGGGTCATTCCATCCGAAAGACTTCAATGGGGCGACACCGGGGACATATGAGTATAGTTATACGGTAAGTGGGGATGCGAGTTGTGATCCGGTGACGTATAAGATCAACATAGTTGTAGAGGATTGTAAGTGTCCATCAGTAGCGATAACGCCTTTTGCCTCATTTTGTAATACGACAGGAGTAATAGATTTAACAACATATAAGGTAACGACGAAGCCAGGGAAGTGGCATTTTGAGAGTGGTCCGGTGGGGAGCACAGCTACAATAACAGGGGATAAGATGTTCAATGGTACGGGAAGTGCGTATGGGACGTATGTGGTATATTATAAGTTGGATGAGGCAGTACCGGTGGGATGTGAGGATACGTCGCAGATGATAATAAGATTGGATAGTACGGCAAATGCGGGGATAGATGGGACGATAGGGTTGTGTGAGGATTATCAAGGCAGTATTGATTTGGATACGGTGTTGACACAGCAGCAGGGTGGCGGAGTATGGGTATATACAGGATCAGTGGGCATAGGCAGTTCATTTAATGCGACGACAGGGCAGTTGAATATGGGGGGGCTTCCGCAGGGATTGGGATATACATTTAATTATACAGTAAGCAGTCCAATGAAGTTGTGTCCGGATGATAAGTCAACGATAACGGTAGATAAGAATGTATTACCGCAGTCGGATGCGGGCACTGATGGATATATAGATTGTGTTACGACCACGGTCAGTATAGGTGGTAGTGGGACATCATCGGGGACTGACTATACGTACGAATGGATAAATAAAGGAACGGGAACGGTATTGGGTACGACATCAACGATATCGGGATTGCAGGATGCAGGCACGTATGAATTGATAGTTACGAATACGAAGACGGGATGTGAACAGCGAGATGAGGTTGTAGTAACGAAGGACAATGCGGCGATAAGTGCGATAAACTATACGGTAGATAGCATTAGTTGTTATAATAAGGGGGATGGACAGATACAGATAGTGGGGATAGATGGGGGTACACCGGCCTTCAGTTATGCATTAGATGGCAGTAATTATAGTACACAGACAGATTATAGCAATGTAGGGCCGGGCAATCACATACTGCGGGTCACGGACGTGAATGGCTGTAAGTATGAGGTGCCGATATATTTGGATAATCCGAAGGAGGTAACGATAGAGTTGGGACAAAATACGGTGATACCGGAGGGAGATGTGGTGAATATAGTTCCGGATGTTGAGATAGGCGTCAATGGCGGGGTGATAAACTGGATATCCAATCCACCGGGGACGAATTGTAATAATTGTGATGAGTTGACGGTAAAACCATTATATACGACGACCTATATAGCTACGGTAAGTGACAAGAATGGCTGTAGTGCGACAGACTCGTTGGAGGTACGAGTAAAGAGTGTGATACGAGTGTTCATGCCAAATGTAATCAGTCCGAATAATGATGGGGTGAATGATGTTTTTTATGTACAGTCAGATAGGAATGTACAGCGAGTGAAGAGCATGACGATATACAATAGGTGGGGGGATGTCCAGTATTCTATAAAGGATGTACCGCCAAATGAGGAGGGGTATGGCTGGAATGGCAGATATGGAGAGCAACGGGCCAATACGCCGGCAGTCTTTGTGTATCAGGTAGTATTGCTGATGCGTGACGGCAGAGAAATAGTCTATAAAGGCGATATCACCGTCGTAAGATAGCTTTGTAGATAAGTGGAAAAATATGTTTGAATTATAAACTTTACAAATTGGACGTATATTTTTATTGGAATGGATCGAATTTTGATTTCTGTTCATCCAAATAACGTTCCCATTTGGTTTTATCAAAGGTATCAGGCGGAAGATAAGGTTGCCTTGGTTCTTCTGTGGTATATGTTCTTGGTGTGCTCTGAATAGATAACGTTTCTTTTATGGTATCTTTCTGCCACCACGCAACTAAAATTCCTACCAATCCTCCTAGGAGATGACTTTCCCAACTAATATTTTTCTCAATCATTTCAGGAAGAGGTAAAATACCCGAGAACATTCCACTATACACCATAAGCACTAATAATGCTAATATTATACTGGTTTTATTTCTTACAAATATTCCTGTCCAAAATATAAATGAAATTAATGCATATACAACGCCACTTATACCGATATGTGACACATCTCTGGCAAAACACCATACCATCACACCTGTAAGGAGATAATTGGCAATAAAAATTAGTGCAAATTGTTTTTTATAAAAATAACGAATCAAGAAAATTGAAAACAAAAGTGGAGGTAAATTGGAAAATAAATGATTTAAACTTCCATGTACCAAAGGTCCTGTAATTATTCCCCTAATGCCATCGATATTTCTTGGGATAATTCCAAAGTAGCCAACATCAATTCCGATGATCCAGCTGATTACAAATGTAATAATTGGAATGATTCCAATCATCAGGGTGAATATGATACTTGAAATGATATCGGCTTTGTCCTTCTCCTTCTCCATGGGAAATGTTTGAAGTAGTGTAACAAATGCAAAGATTTAAAAGTTCATTTTCTGAATTGTCAAGTGCGGTATGATTACCTTATTTGACAAAAAGCCTTTTTACTTGTTTTACAAACTCGGATGCCTTTTTAAATTTGGACAAATCATTCCATTCATATTGCATGACTACATTTTGGATTAAATAAGATTTTGCCTCTTCAAAAGTTGAAAGTTTGTTGATGATTTCTACCGTTTGGTTAAACTTGGAACTGTCGTCGCCAAATAAATCTTTTATGATCAATATTTTCTCGTTTAGACCCCATGCCTTATTTAGGTCTGAAAGTGGACTAAGTCCTAAGAAATCAACTAATCCGGTAGGTGATTTGTCACTAAAGATTGCCTGAATGGCGTCCGAATTTTCAAATTGTTTTTCGCTGTCTGCTTTATAAATAGACTTTTCCTGAGAAGCTTCTATTTTACTTAGAATACTGGATGAAGTACTTTCTTCCGAATGGCTTATCACCGGTACAACCTTTGTATCCGTATTTTGAATAGGGGTGATGGGAATAGCAATAGTTTCCTCCTCTAACACTACATCTTCAATGATAGGAGAAGTATCATTCATTGATGTAGAAGTGTTAATCGGCGTTTCTTCAGCAATTTCAGGTGATTGTAGGTCAACCGTAACAACTTCTTCCTGGACTGGGCTCCCAACTAGTATTTCTGTTTCACTCTTTTCTATAACAGGTTGTGGCTGAACTGTTTCAAGCGGTTTTACCTGTATGGCTTCTTGTTGAATTGTCGAATCGACATCCTTTTTATCTTCAGATGAAGGAATTTTCTGGTCTATGGTAGGAGAAGTTACTGTTTCAACAATAGGTTGAGATTGAGATGGATTATCTATGCTCTCAGGATGATTGTTGATGGATTGTTGTGTCGTGATTACCTCGTGTTGTGGAATAGTGACACCATTAGTAGGGATGGCTTTTACCGAAGAATAAAAGATGCGGATGTAGCCCAAAAGAGTATCGATTTCGATCTCATGTGCTGGTTCTTCGAGTTGTTGAAAAGTTTCATTTATTTTTGCTAAGTATTCTTGAGATTTCAATTTATGCATACTTTGATTAATTTTATGTCTTTAAAACGTCAAAAGTGGATAATTTGATATAAGCCCCAAAGATACATTAAATAAAATAATTATATATAAATAACAGAAAAATGTTTTTAGAACCACATTATAAAGGGCAACGAAATGGTTGGATAGAAGTTATCTGCGGTTCTATGTTTTCAGGAAAGACAGAGGAATTGATTCGAAGATTAAAAAGAGCCAAATACGCCTATCAAAAGGTAATGGTATTTAAGCCGAGCAGGGACACCCGTTATGATGATGTCAAAGTGGTCAGTCACGATTCCAACATTATCGACTCTACACCTGTAAATGTATCGATTGATATTTTAACAATGAGTGAAGACTTTGATGTAATCGGCATAGACGAAGCACAGTTTTTTGACGATGCTATTGTGGCTGTATGCCAAAAGTTGGCAATGATGGGCAAGCGAGTTATAGTAGCTGGCTTGGATATGGATTTTGCCGGTAATCCTTTTGGACCAATACCGGACTTATTAGCAGTGGCTGAATATATTACCAAAGTGCATGCAATTTGTGTTCATTGTGGCAATCTGGCAACGCATTCTTATCGCTTGTCAGACAATTCAGATCAAATTCTATTGGGGGCAAAGGATTTGTACGAACCTCGCTGTCGAGTATGCTATTTGGATAATAATCTGATAGACTTTAATAATCCGGATAATAACGAGATAAAATAATTGATAATTGTTATAAAGGATAATAGAAGATATTATACCAAATTGATTGATAAATCAGTCCAATTTTCACAAAAATCAAAATGCCTCCGAAAGCTATCGGGGAGATAGTTGTATGGGACCATGTAATTGGGCTTTAACGAATATCCAATCGGTAATACAAGACGATTTCTTACAATTATTACATAAAAAAACGCTTAACCTGTAGAAAGTTAAGCGTTTTGTTGTTGAGTGACCCCGAGAGGATTCGAACCCCTAACCCTCAGAGCCGAAATCTGATATTCTATCCAATTGAACTACGGAGCCTTCACGAAAAAGTGCACAAATGTAATTATTTTTTCGTTATTTCATATTTCACGTAGAATTAGAATTTCTAAATTATACCAAATTGATTTATGAGCTAATTGAACCCAAATTCCGCATTTGTCTATTGCGGAATCGATTTACGACTCGCAATCAATGGTTTACAGAAACCATTGAAACGATTCGTACATCGGGATTAACCCTCATTATCTACGCCATAAGGTTTTTCAAAACCTTTACTGCTGAATTACATCTAACTAAATCACAACAAGTTGAATATCAGTATTATGAAAATTGATTATTTCCTAACTATATTGAATGCACCAGGCTAAAAGTTAGATATTTCTTAAAGAAACTATTGTACCTTTAATATGAATTCGGGTTGAACAATGATGAACATTCGGGACAGCTTAATCCCGAAGGGATGATATTTTTATAGAAAACGTAGCATAATATTTTCAAAATCCCGAAGGGATGACATTATTACATACCAAGAAAAAATGTATCTGCTCAAAAAAACTGGAAAGAATAGATGGAATAATCATTTCACCCATTCTGGGTTCCTTTTTCTGCTATTGAATCTATTCTATAATAATGACAACCCTTCGGGTTTATATTGATAAAAAATGAGGTTGGATTCAGTTAGTCCAAAAAAGTATGAAATATTTTTACAAACAATTTAGCTGAATTATATTTAATTAAATCGCAATAAGTTGAATATCAAATATTTGGAAATATATTGAATCGTGACTATTTGAATATCAACACAACAAGCAGTTAGCAATATATTTCTTAAAGAAACTATTGTACCTTTAATAAGAATTCGGGTTGAAAAAGGCTATTGTAAACAACTCAAGTGACAAGTTTGAAAATTATTCGAAATTATGTATGATTTTTTCCATCAACTTATTTTGACTTGTTGAACTAATTCCTCTCCGAGTGCAGTGTTGAACATCTCTTTTATATTTTCTTTTTTAAAGTTAAGTTCCTGTCGTAATGGGGAAGAAGAGACGTAAACTGTAAGGACGCCTTTATAAAGTGTTATTCGTTTTGTATATTTGGTTATCAATGCTCCCATATTTTCCTCCCAGGTTGTTTTTATTACAATTTTATGGTACTGCTTTTTAATTCCGGGACTTTTGACATATTCTGCCATCAACTCCTTGAAAGATTTTTCATTTGTGCCAAATAACTTACTCATATTGATTGATGTTGCCTTGGTGAATATTAAAACAGATAGACTTTTTATTAAGTTTTGGCAGAATGGACCGGACTCTTTCACGATAGGTGTCAGTTATGAAAATTTGACCATAGATGTTGTCATCAATGATTTTCATTAAGTTGGTCACCCTGTCGTGATCTAATTTATCAAAAATATCATCAAGAAGTAGAATGGGCAATGTTGAAGAAGCATTTTTTAGCCATTGATACTGTGAAAGTTTTGCTGCAAAAATGGTGGATTTAATTTGTCCTTGAGAGCCAATTCTCTTGACAGGTTTGTCTTCCAATACAAACTCCAGGTCATCTTTGTGTATTCCATGGGTAGTTCGCTCTAATAGTAAATCTTTCCCTTTGTTCTGATTATAAAGCTTTATGAAATCGGAAATATCACCTATGCAATCGGGTTGGTATTGCATGCGTACTTTTTCGGCTTTGTCAGTAAGAGAACCATATATTTCTTGGTATAAATTTGCAATTTCATCTGTAAATTTTTGTCTTGCATGTACAATAGTTACCGATATTTTAGCCATTTCTTCATTGTAAAATTCCAAAAGCTCATTTTGTGAGAGTTTTTGTTGATTCATATTTTTTAATAAACTGTTTCTCTGTTTCAACAGTTTGTTGTATTTGGTAAGATTTTCAGTATAAATCGGATCTATTTGACAAATAGAAATGTCCATAAAACGCCTTCTTTCTTCACTCCCTTCTTCAATAAGTTGGATATCGCCGGGCGTTATGATGACGATAGGTAGAAATCCGATATAGGAGGCATATTTTTTTATATCCTTATCGTCTTTGATAAAGGATTTTTGCCCGGGGAGCTTGTATTTACAATCAATTACAACATCTTTGTTGTCTTTTATAAAAATTCCTTTCGCTCGAAAAAAGTCCTTTCCAAACTGTACAATATTCTTTTCTGAATATTGAAAATAGGACTTTGTCATACAAAGCAAATAGATGGCATCTAATAAATTGGTTTTTCCCTGGCCATTATTTCCAGTGAAGATATTGATTCCTTCAGACAATGCAATGTCGAGCTTATCAAAATTTTTAAATTGAATCAAATGAAGTTGTTTCAAAAACATGCTATAGGAATCAATATCTTTGTTGATTTTAAAAAATAAAGATAGCGTATTTTTTTTTGGCAATAGCAATAAAACCTTTTATGTGGATAATCTTATTTGCTGGGGAAGGTTTGTGATATGCCTGAAATGAGGGAATCTAAATAGGAAATAAAAAATTATCGCTGTCAATATGGGAGAAATGCCTATTTTTACGGTTTAAACTTAAATAAATACAGATAGATTCATGCAAACTACCGCCAAGAAGAAGAAATCCAAGTACTCAGAAGATACTTATGCCACTTGGTATGAGACAATGTTAAGGATTAGGAGGTTCGAAGAGAAAACGTTGTTGATGTATTCCCAACAGAAGATAAGGGGATTTTGTCATGTTTACATAGGACAGGAAGCTATCGCTGCCGGGCTAAAGACGGCTCTGCGACCTGAAGATTGCATGGTGACTGCTTATAGGGTGCATGGACTTGCCTTGATGAAGGGTATGACTTCTCGTGAGTGTATGGCTGAATTGTTTGGAAAAGATACCGGTTGTGTCAAAGGAAAAGGCGGCTCAATGCACTTTTTCTCAAAGGAACACAAATTTTTTGGAGGAAATGGAATCGTAGGAGCCCAGATTCCAATCGGTGCTGGAATTGCATTTGCTGAAAAATATAATAAGACGGATAATATTTGTGTGACATTATTTGGTGATGGGGCAGCGAGGCAAGGAGCCCTTCACGAAACATTCAATATGGCGATGAATTGGAAGCTTCCGGTATTATTTATTTGTGAAAATAATCAATATGCCATGGGAACATCGGTCGCCAGGACATCTAATGTTACAGATATGGTAAAGATTGGTCTTAGTTATGATATGCCAAGTGAGCAGGTTGACGGTATGCGTGCGGAAGCTGTACATGAGGCGGTGACTAAAGCAGTAGAGCATATTCGTGCTGGGAATGGTCCATATTATCTAGAAATAAAGACGTATCGATATCGTGGTCATAGTGTAAGCGATCCGGGATTATATCGTACCAAAGAAGAATTGGAGCATTATAAAACTTTAGATCCTATCGGTATGCTTGAGCATTCATTCAAAGAAGATGGGCTGTTAAGTGAAGCTCGAGTCATTGAGATTCAAGAAAGTATCAAGGATGAAATAGAGGATGCGGTCCAATTTGCAGAAGATTCACCTTGGCCTTCTCCTGAAGAATTGTACATAGACAATTACGTCGAAGGAGATTATCCATTTATGAGAGACTGATAATAGTATCGGGTAAATGGTATTTTCAAGTATTGTATTTGTACTGTATTTTTTACCTGTATTTTTATTTCTCTACTTTATAATTGACAGAAAATACAAGAATATCAGCATTCTTGTATTTTCTGTTTTTTTTTATACGTGGGGTGCGCCTAAGTTTATATTTGTCATATTAGGCACTACTTTATTAGACTTTATCCTAGTAAGCAATATGGATCGGATGAAGTCGGAGGTAAAACGGCGTCTGTTGTTGATGATATCCGTCGCTGTCAATCTGGGGCTTTTGGTTTACTTTAAATATTCCAATTTTTTTATTGAGAACTTCAATGTTTTACTTGAAGGTCTTGGTATTCGGCATGTCGCTTGGACAAAGCTCGTTTTGCCTATAGGGATTTCTTTCTATACATTTGAAACGATAACCTATGTAGTTGATGTGTATCGAAGGATTCATAAGCCATTAAAGAATTTTTGGGACTATCAACTCTACATCATTTTATTTCCAAAATTGATAGCGGGGCCGATTGTGAGGTATCACGATATAGCTGATCAATTAACTGATCGGTCGGCCAATGAGAATAATGATAATCGATTGGCGGGATTTTATCGTTTTGTCATAGGACTGGCAAAGAAAGTTTTGATAGCTAATCAGATGGGAGCGCAGGCAGACCTTATATTTTCGCAGGATTATCATACATTAAGTACCGGGACGGCATGGATTGGAATTTTGGCATATACATTCCAGATTTATTTTGACTTTAGTGGGTATTCAGATATGGCACTTGGAATAGCCAAAATGATGGGATTTAAGTTGCCTGAAAACTTTAACAGTCCATACGTCAGCCGCAGTATTACAGAGTTTTGGCGACGATGGCACATTACCTTGGGAACATGGATGCGCAATTACCTTTATATACCTTTAGGTGGCAATAGGCTGTCGTCAAGAAGGACTTATTTCAATCTATGGTTGGTCTTTGTAGCTTCGGGATTATGGCATGGTGCATCATGGAACTTTGTGTTATGGGGAGTATATCACGGCTGTTTTTTGGTAATTGAGAGGCTCTTCCTATCAAAGATGTATGATATAATGGGTCGGTTTATCCCCATGATATTGACATTTTTCTTTGTTGTCATAGGATGGGTATTCTTTCGGGTTGAACACTTCGAAGGCGCAATTACCTATATAGGAAGGATGTTTGCGATGCAATCCGGTGTTGATTTGCAAGCTGATATGCAGTTTGTTACTATGTTTTGCGTAGCTATCTTTTTTTCATTTTTTGCTGTCTTTCAGAAGACAAAATCTATTCAAGAAACAGTTTTTGCAGGTGATTTTACATTAAAGCAGCATTATTTGATAAGCCCGATAATCCTCATTTTATTTGTATTGTCGATAGCATCGATTACAAGTTTTGGCTTTAATCCATTTATTTATTTTAGATTCTGATGAAAATGGAAAATAAAGCGAAGAGGAATTTGATGATTTTTTGGATGGTAATCTTATTTGTTCCATTTATACAATGGAGCTTACACCTTTTCAAAGGAGGTGAATTGAAGGGTGGAGTAGTCATTGCTCCGGATGTAGAGTTTTCTTTGGCGGGTTGGATAAATGGAGATTATCAGCGTGAGAAGGAGAAATACTTTAACGATCAATTTGGATTTAGAAATGATTTTGTTCGATTACATAATCAAATTGGATATTCTCTTTTCAAAAAAATGAATGCCAATGGAGTAGTGGTGGGCAAGGACAGTTATTTGTTTGAAAAGCCATACATTGAATGTTTGTTTGGAGAGAATTATGTAGGAGATTCCATCATCATTGACAGGGTTAGAAAGTTGAAAATGTTGAGGGATACTTTTAATCGAATGGGCAAACATCTTGTGGTTGTTTTGGCACCCAATAAAGCTCGCTTTTTTCCTCAAATGATTCCAAATGATCTAAGGACAAAACAGACTACAACCAATTACGATCAATATGTAAAGTACTTTGCAGAGAATCAGGTGCCTATTTTGGATTGCAATGCTTATTTTTTACACATATCGGATACTTCTCGATATGATTTATTTCCGAAGTATGGGACACATTGGTCTATGTATGGCGGAAGTTTGATTAGAGATTCTCTTGTAAACATTATTGAGGATGTTTCAGGAAAGCCATTGCCTAAATTTGCTAAAACAATTCGACTAAGTGACTATCCGGAATATACAGATGCAGATATCGGGGAAGGATTAAATCTAATCCAAAAATTACAAGGCGGCCCTTACGCTTATGCTTCTTATCAGCAGATAGATTCCAGCAAAAAATCATCTGTGAAGATAATTTCTATATCGGACAGCTTTTATTGGACGATGGTATATCTTGACTTTCCCAACATGTTTCAAAACAATCAATTCTGGTATTATTTTACCGATATTTGGCCTGAGCGCAAAAGACCGGATGGACAAAAAATGACCATTCCTGATATCAACTTACAAGATGAAATTAATAACAATGATCTGTTTATCATCATGGTTTCAGAAGTTAACCTTGGATATATAGGCTTTTCATTTACAGATCAAGCTTATCAGTTATATTTTGGTAAATAAAATTTTAACTTTGACTAACGGGGTTGCTAGGCATTTTGCCTCCAACCGTTTTAATAAATATTTCATTGAGAGAAGGCAGGCTTTCATTCATGCTGAGTAGAAGATTCCCTTTGTTTAATTGAGAAGCAATGAAGGAGTTTAAAAGCTGAAGATTAAATGTCTTAATCCAGATGTCATTGCCTTCTATCTTCGTTATTTCGATATTAGATGGAATATCTGTTTGAATTGAGATAGGCTGCTCGAATTGAAGATGAAAGAGACCTTCCTTCCAAATTTGTTTTGTTTCAGAAATAGTACTGTCCAAAACTTTTTTACCTTGGTTAATTAGTACAATTCTATTACAGATTTCTTCAACTTGTTCCATTCTATGGGTAGAAAACATGAGTGTCGTCCCATTTTTATTCAAATTAAGGATTTCTTCTTTGAGGAGTTCAGTATTAACGGGGTCTAGTCCGGAAAAAGGTTCATCGAGAATTAGAAAAGATGGTTTGTGGAGGATAGTTGCAATAAATTGAATTTTTTGTTGCATTCCCTTTGACAGTTCTTCGATTTTTTTGTAAGCCCAATCAGAGATGTTAAATTTTTCAAGCCAAAACCCAATTCTATTGCGAGCTTCCTGTTCGGGTATATGCCTTAAAGCAGCGAGATATTCCAATTGTTCGGAGACTTTCATTTTTTTGTACAATCCACGTTCTTCCGGCATATAGGCAATAAGCCCTCTATCAATGTTTGTAGTGTTTTTTCCTTCGAATAAAACAGAACCTTGGTCGGCCTGAGTGATATTAGTAATAATGCGGATTAGAGATGTCTTTCCGGCGCCATTAGGGCCAAGTAATCCGAAGATGCAGCCTTTTTGAACTTCAAAACTAACGTCATTTAAAGCTTGATGGCCACTATAATACTTTGATACGTTTTTTACACTCAGAATACTGTCTTCCATTGAAAATTATTTGTTGCGAAAATAGAAAAAATAATAATAACTTGACCCGAATTCAGCACTAAAGGTTTTGAAAAACCGTATAGTGCTGATTATGAAGGTTAATCCCGATGTACGAATCGTTTCAATGGCTTCTGTAAATCATTGATTACGAGTCGTAAATCGATTCCGCATTTGTCTATTGCGGAATTTGGGTTAATAGATTTGAATTTTGTATGCTTGTGAATTATTGTAAAAAGGTTGAAAATCAGTAAATATTTAATAGTTTTCTTAGCATTCTGGCTGCAAGCTCATTTAGAAGCACAGACAATGTCTGATTCCCTACATAGCACTAAAGCTCGGGCTTTGTTGGTGAAATCTGATTTGTTGAATGTGTTGAATTTAAAGAATATCCCGGCTGTCCATTCAAGGAAAAGCTGTAACTGCGGATGCGACATTAAAAAAGAAGCATATACGTCAAAAAGTAGTCCGCATTTGTTGGATGCATTTGATTTTTGTGATAGTTATGTCTTTGAAATAAAGTCCAACTGGTATTTGTATCAGAGTATATCTAAGGAAATTAGGTCAATCTTGACAAGTCATGGATTTAATTTTGTCAATAAAGATATTTTATATAAATCAAAACATGGAATTGAGTATTTAAACGTAGAAGGTGAAGATACTCTAACCTTTTATGAGGAGAAAAAATACAAGAAAGGTAAATGGGTAATAAAAATCAGTTTATCTACTCCTAACTAAAGAAAATCGGCGTGGAATTTTGACTTTCTTTAAAATGGGTTTGAGAAAGGCTGTCTTTTCAGCAGCAATCCACAGATTCCCATCCCTGTCAAATGCCATAGATTCATATTGCCTTGTCGTGAAAAATGTAGGTAGTGTAAAGTAGTGAATAGGTTGTGTAAATGCCTTCTCCATACCTTTGGAAATATCCAAAATATAAATTCGTGAATCTGTATCCGGCAGTATTTGCCATACCTTGTGATACCGGTAAGTAAGGATATATAGGCTTTTCTGGTCGGGATGAATAGTCGCATCAGTTACAAAAAAAGGGTGAAATCGAGATGTACATCCTAATTGACTAAGGGAGTCAGAAGCCATTGGTTGGATGGCAAAGTGACACGCCTTCTTATGAGCTGAGTTCATTTTATCCTTAGTGAATAAATGTAGTGAGTTTTGGTGCCAACACATAGCTTCGCAATCATACGATAAAGAGGTTGAGGAGAGCGGGTACGAAAAGGATATTGAATCAATGAAGTTAAAAGATTTGTCAAGTTTATATATGTTAAAATTGGTAAAGTTTGATTTGTTGTTTCCGGTATCACCTATATATATATGGCCTAAATTGTCTTGAACGATACATTCCCAATCTCTATTGTTAGCAGGAATAGGGACACGTTTCAATAAAGAACCTTTTCTATTTGTTAGAATAACTTCAGCCCGGTTGCCACTGTCATTAATCCAGATAATCGTATCTCCGGAAAAGACCATTCCGGAATTTTCATTTAAAATAGCAGGTAAAACTATTTTGTTTTGGGCAATAACACCCGATATTAACAGGTTAAAAACACTGAATAGTATAAAATGATAAAAAAAATTCAAATCTTTATGCTTTTTCTGTAAATAAGGGCGTTGGTTCAATAATAATTGTAATTGTGACCACTAAAATAGCAATAATTGAAAGAAACGAAACAAGGTAGTTTTACAAAGGAGGACAAAGAAGCCGTACAGTCAATAAAGATATCAAAGGCGATATGGCCCATATTAATTGGTGTAGGTGTCGTTGGGTATTTATTTTGGAAACAATTTGACATCGAGGAGTTTAGGAAAATCTCTTGGACTACAGGTGCATTTTTTGCTATTGGACTGTCGATATTTTTCATGATGTGTAAGCATTTGAGCTATTCTTACCGATTATATATACTATCAGAGAAGGAATTTAGTTTTCTAAAGTGCATACAATTGATATTTATCTGGGAATTTAGTTCTGCAATAGCTCCGACTGCTGTTGGAGGGTCGGCAGTTGCACTTTTTGCATTGGCACAGGAAAAATTGTCTGCCGCTAGGACAACGGTAATTGTTATTTACACAGCCATTTTGGATTCTTATTTCTTTGTAATTTCACTTCCGATATTATTTTTAATTTTTGGTCCTGAAATGATTAAACCCGGATTAAAGTCTTTGGATTTTACTTCGGTAGTCGGCAGTGCTTTACTTACAGCATATATATTTAAAACGGCATATAGTACATTGTTTTTGTATGGTTTGTTTTTTAGTCCTAAGAAAATAAAGTCCTTGCTGGCAGGCATAACATCACTACCTTTGTTAAAGAGGTGGCATCGTAAAGCAATTAAGCTGGGAAATGATATTATTCTGGCTTCCCAAGCAATTAAAGGAAAGTCATGGCGGTTTCACCTTGGCGCAATGTGGACAACTTGCTTGGCTTGGATATTTAGGTTTTTAATTTTAGTCACCCTTATCCTTGGAATTATAGGCGGCTTGGAAAGAGGTTGGTACGTTATTCTGGAATTGTATGCTCGCGTACAGACAATGTTTATGGTGATTATGTTTAGCCCTTCTCCGGGTGGTTCAGGCATTATTGAAGGCGTTTTTGGCGGATTTTTGTCCGATTATATACCTTTAGGAGTATCGTTGATTATAGCCCTTCTATGGCGTATTATTTCGTATTATTTCTATCTCTTTGCCGGTGTAATTATCGTGCCTAATTGGTTAAATAAAATCATTAGAGAACGTTCAAATAAAGAAAAAGAATCAAATAATTAAGTTCGATTCTTACATGAATTACATTATTTTGCATCAATTGGATGTTCTTTGAATTTTCATTTTTGAAAAATGTGGGAGTGCTGGAAGAGAATATTATATTTGCTCTAGATAAATAAAAATTAGAAATGTCAATTCTTGTTTTAGGAATTCTTGCTTTAATAGGGTATTCATTGTTTTCGAAAGGTTATTTTAGATTTCAACCGGAGGGTAAATTATACGAAAGTAATTCAAATATTGTATATAAATTTTTAGCAGAAAAGCAATCTGAATTGGTTGCCTTCGAGCAGGACGAGTTTTCGTTGATTTCAGGAAATAAGATGAAACTTAAATCCACATCATTTTTTGATAAACCAATTGAAGGTATTTTATTATCCATCTATAACGAACCATTTGTTGCATTTAAAGTCATTTATCACTCAGAAAAGTTGAAAACAGGCGTTATCGGAATGGCTACCCGTAATAATACCTATTTGTATGTCATGAAAAAAGATCATGTCGATGTGTTTTTTGACAAAAAGCCTCTCGGCACTATTCAAATGGGCGGTAAATTGTTTTTTCCCAGTACAAAAACAGAAATTGCTTCTTATTCTTTGAAAAATGCGACAGAATATTTGATTCGCGTTGGTGGTGTGCCTTCCGCAGAAGTAAAACACGAAATCGCAGAGAATAGCCTACCGCAGCGTGTTGTAGATACCTTTGATATGCAGGAAGCATCCGGAGATTTTGCTATGCGCATTATGGTGTTCTATCTTATTGGTTTGGGTATTAAGTTGTGATTGTCATAATTGAGTTTTTGTTGTTTCTGGTGATATAAGCTTTTTGCTATATTATATATTCATTTTAATTAATACATAAAAAGCCTATAATGAGTAATATATAATGCATTGCAAAATGAAAATGAGTTTCAATTATCTTTATATTTAAGATGGATTTGTATCTACATTTTAATCCAGGAGGAATACGAATTGAACACCAAAGACTTGCAAACTATCCACGTATCGGTTTATGCTAAAATTGATTTAGGGATAGAAATACAGTTTCTCTAAGAAAAGTATAACTTTACGGTAGAAAAATATAGTTATGTGCCGATTGAAGAGTAATATTTTCCTTTATTTAGTTGCAATCCTTGCATTTGGTGCATGTCGTAATTCGGTTACAAAGACGACAGAAACCGTAAATCTTGCTATTTCGGAAAGTCCGGAGACCTTATTTCCATATTTTGCAAAATCAACAATTGCCGGCCAAATCAGTAGTAAGCTATACCTGCCAATGGCTGATTTTAATGCAAAGACATTGGAGTTGGAACCAGTTCTACTTGAAACGATACCTACGCCTGTGATTGATTCTGCGGGAGAAAAATATCAATTTAAGTTGTTAAAAAATGCATCTTGGAGTGATGGTCGCCCCATTACAGCCAACGATGTTCTGTTTACATTGAAAATGATTATGAATCCTTTTCATAATTACGGTTCAGTGAGATCAACCCTTGTTAATATTACGCAATTGAGTACTCCTGACCCAACATCCAAGGAGTTTACAGTAGTATTTTCGGGTAAATATCATCTTGATCTTGAGGCCTTTACTAATTTGCCCTTGCTGCCCGCCCATTTTATTGACCCAAATAATGAGATGGCTCAGTTTAGTTGGAATGCATTGATACATTATGCGGATTCGCTTGATAATACAAAGGATTCTATGGCATTGGCAAAAGTGTCTAACCAAGCTAATTTCTTAAAGGATGACTTTACAAAGCACGTTGGAAGTGGTCCTTATGTTGTTTCAGAATGGTCACCCAACCAAAGACTTACACTTATAAAGGTCGAGAAATATTGGGGTGAAGACCAGGCAGCCAGTAATATTGACTTCCAAGCTATGCCATTGAAAATAAATTATTTGATATTTCCAGAAGAAAGTACGGCTTTGGCGGCATTGAAGTCAGGTCAAATCGATATTATGCCTGATGTAAAGGATGAGACAGTTGATTTAATAAAAAACGATCAGGTTCTGGCAAAGAATTTTAATGTGGTCTCCTCTGATGTTCTTCAGTACTATTACATTGGTATGAATAATAAAGGAGCCTTGTTGCATGATGTAAACATACGGAAGGCTTTAGCACATTTAGTCAATGTGGATCAGATTATTGAAACTTTGGTCGGAGGGAATGCCGATCGAGTTAAAAGTCCGATTCTACATCAAAAACCGTACTATGTTCCTAATCTGCCTTTGGTTGAATTTAATCCGAACAAAGCTGTCGAACTACTCAAGAAGTCCGGCTACTCAACGATGGGGAGTGACGGGATAAGACAAAAAGTGGTCAACAATAAGTCACAGCGACTTACCTTCACTATCCTTACTACCGGAAAGCAGTTGGGAAAAGATGTTGCTACATTATTAAAAAATGAGGCACAAAAAGTGGGTGTAGAAATTAAAATTGAAATTTTAGATTTCCCTAAAATACTAGAAAGGGTTAAAGCCGGCAATTACGACCTTGCTAATCTTGTAGTTAAACAATTTCCCGGACTTGATGATCCATACATTGGCTGGAATTCTTTCAATGCCTATGGGCGAGGTTCCAATTATTGCAATGTCGTTGATCCGGAGATTGATCGTATAACGGAAGCTATCCGAATTACGACGAATGCCAATGATAGAAATAGACTTTATCAAGAATTTCAAATAAAATTAGTGGCATTACAGCCTGTAATTTTCCTATTTAGTCCTAAAAATAATATTGTAATTAAGGATGGATTGACGATGGTAACATCTGCTAAGAGACCGGGTTACTTTGAAAATACGGTTCATTCGCACTAAATGCTTTAAAACATAATATCTTGATTGCCGATATACTAAAAATCATTGCAAAAGGTGCATTTTACTTGATTCGGATAATTTTTCAGGTAACTTTAGTTGTATTAGCAGTATATTTCATGTCGGGTATCATATCCGGAAATCCTCAAGAACAGGAGGGGCTGGAAGGGGCTGACAGGTTGGAAGGTCGGTTGCCTATGTTTTATCTTTCTGTCTTGCCCAAGTGGTATGATTACAGGATGGAGTTGATTCCCGGTGGATTGGTCAAAAAGCAAGGCGTGCGCTTTTTAAGACAAGGAATGAATTTCGACGATTGGAAGACTTTTCAAAATACGATAAAGAACCTATCAAGCAAGCAAGAGAATCGCGAATGGAATTCATGGAGATATAATCTCGATAGGCAAGATCTTCAAAAACAACTTTCCGAAGTCATGGCCACGGAACATTATGATCCAATAGAGATTCAAAAGTTAAAACTTCTGCGTCAGTTGGTCCAATTTGAGGATTCTCGTCGCCTAAATAGGTGGATTCCGACTATACATTGGTGGGGAAGTAATAATGCTTTTCATCAAGAAGCTAAGACTTTTTTCTTTAATGATGGTAAGATGCAGCAAATACGATCTGCCGGATATTTGTCCTTTGTGTTGAGTATAATATCATTTTGTTTTTCTGTAATCGGTGGAACTGCTTTTGCTTTATTGTATATGAGGATGGGTAGCAAGTGGCAAGGAGTTTGCATGGTTGTCTTGAATATCTTTTATGTTTTTCCAATATTTTGTTTAGCTGTTTTGGCTGTTCAGTTCTGTACGTCTGATTATTACAGTGACTTTCTCCATATATTTCCCGGTCCGGGAGATTTTCTTTTAATGCCATCCACCTCATTTATTGACGTGTTGGGACATGTAGCTTTTTTTATTCTTCCGGCATTATTGCTTTCAATACCTTTAATAGCCGGGATAGCAATGAGGTGGATAGCAGGAATGGAGGATGAGATGAAGAAGCCTTATGTTCAGACATTATACAGTAAGGGCATTGACCTTTATACCTTACAGTGGAAACATATATTGAAAAATGTTTCCTTACCTATGATAACTTATTTTGCAATGCTTTTTCCGGCATTGATGAGTGGTGTGTTGTTGATAGAGAATGTATTTTCTATTGGGGGGATGGGGCGGTTAATCTGGCAAAGTGTTCGTCACGAAGACTTTATCATGTTGATGGTGATAACAGCATTGGTGGCGTTGATTAATGCTATTATGGGCGGAATAGGGCAGATGGTGAAGCAGATGTTTGATCCGCGAACTGAAATTATATGGAAATGAAAGTAAGGCGTATTATTCATTTTTTGAAAAATAATTACTTAGTTTGGATTGCCTTGGTTGCATATATAGCATTAAAATGTGTTGTAAACCCTCAGCCAGTATTGACTTTTGGAAAGAATGGGGTACAATTAGGTTTTTTTAATTTTAAAGAAAGCTCTCCTCAGCCCACAACCATAAATCCAATTGTCGAAGTAAATCCCATTTGGAAAATGTCTGCCTACCAGATTAATTTGGAGGGTGGCGCATCCCTTAGGCCACTTTCTATGGATAAACAAGGTGTATTGCATTTAATGGGTACAGATCATCTGGGTCGAGATGTGATGGCAGGATTTATTTGTGGTATGGAGATAGCTATAATTCTAGGCCTATTAGTATCAGTAGGGACGGGGCTATTGTGTCTTTTGATGGGTTCTATGAGCGCGTATTTTGATCGTTTTCCGTTTCGTATATCGGTAATAGAGTTGATATTGTGGGTAGCCTTGTCTATTGCATGTATAGTCTTATTGGGTTGGTCGTTAATAGGAGCAACTAATATTGGTCTTTGGATAATCTTTTTTTTTATCTGCTTTGTTACTTTATGGTTTACAGGGAAATATACAAATAAAAAAAAGTATATTTTACCATTAGGAGGATTTAATCGTCGCTTTCAAGAAGTATTTCAACCATTGCCTGATTTAGTGATATTGTTAGTTTTGATGGCGGTATTCAACCAAATAGGGTTTTGGGGATTGGTTATTCTCTTAATATTTTTGAGATTGCCTTCAGGAGCATGGTTTATACAAGGAAGGGCACAACAAATAGTTGTTGAACCCCATATAGATCAAGCTAAAGCGATGGCAATTCCCGGGCATTACATAATTATACGGCACATGGTGCCATTATTGATGCCATTTGTTCGAATCTTTATGTCGCTTACTGCTGCAAGGGCTGTACTTTCTGAAAGTGCATTATCATTCTTGGGCTTGGGTCCAACCGGGGAATGGATGAGTTGGGGGACGATGATTCGAATAGGATTGGCCAATTTTGCTATTTGGTGGGTAGCATTTTTTCCAATAATTGGATTAGTTGCCATTACTCTTATTTTTCGAATAGGGAAAAAATGATGCAACAAGCATACGATTTGTCCTTTAGGAAGAAAAACCGAGAAGATTGTTTAACTAAATCTTGGAAGGTTCTGAACCATAATAGTTTTTATATTTGTTACAAAAAAATCAGGATAGATTAGATGAAAGAAATCAATATATTAATGGTTGATAAATGCTAATGAAAAATGGGAGTAACTTTTTCGTAAGCAGCCGATTTATTGCTTGTCTAGTAATGATGGGTTTGCAGAGTCTGATAATGAGCAACGATGCAATGTCACAAGGTGTTGGAAAAAATACTTTTTCAATTGGTGGAGATGCATCTTTTTTCACGACAACACAATCTGATGATCCGAGTGTTTCTTTGTATTTATCTCCTTTTTTAGAATATTTTGCTATTAACAATGGAGCTTTGGGATTTAAGTATATCATTGATTTTTCGAAGCTTACTGATCGTGGTTTTACAAAGATTAGTACGAAAAGAATATTTCAACCTTATATAAAATGTTATCTTTATAAAGACATTTTCCTAATGGGGGGTACACAGTTTGATTCAGAATACAGATATCAGTCCAATATTCAAGCCGGAGTGGGATATACCTTTCATTTGAACAAAACACTAGGAGTGGCACCGCTCATCGAAATAAATCACAATTTTTATAAGTATGCTCCTAATCCATGGCAATTCTTTTATTCATTGGGATTTTCTTATTATTTTAATTTTAAAAAATGCGGATAATTTCCATACTATTTTTTTTAATGTGTATAGGTGTGGTTTATAGCCAACAAGTTGTTTCTAATCAATGGATAATTAGCCCGGATGTTTCATTTAATGGATATACTGTAGCTTCTCATCCAGGTCTCTTTTATCGGTTTGAAATGGGATTAGCTGTTGAATATAGTCTGACTTCGAGGTTTATGACGGGCATTAGAGGTGGTTTTTCGGGATTTAAAAATGAGGTAAGAAAGGGAAATGATGTGCAGGGTGGGGCATTTGTCCGGTATTATATTATAAAGGGATTAAATGTACTTACTGGAGTTTTGCTTCAAAGCCAGCATAGAAATGGGATAATAGGAGGTATTGGTTATGGGATTAAAGTCAATCCAAACATTGTTGTTGAACCCGGAATTGAATATGTACACTTTTTTAATCAAAAGGAAAATGAAAATTACTTAATGGGGAAGATAGCATTACACTTTGTATGGCCTTGTGTTGAAAAAAATGAATAATTATCTGATAATGCATTATTTCTTCCGCTATTATTAAAGGTTAAGATACCAATTTAAAAGTAATCGAGGTGTAAGCTGTTATCTTTACATGAAATGACCTATTTTTGTGCACAAAATGGAAAGTAAATGCATGTTTTAGATATTATTCAGCAACGATTAAATCAGCAATTTTTCCTTATTGCCGGTCCTTGTGCCGTAGAAAGCAAGGATTTGTGTTTTGAAGTAGCTGAGAAGGTGAGCAAATTGGCGGCTGAGAGAGAGATTCCTTATGTTTTTAAGGCATCATTTAAGAAGGCCAATCGTAGTAAAGATGATAGCTTTACCGGTATCGGTGATGAGTTTGGACTTACTATTTTAAGTGAAGTGCGTCAACAATTCGGGATGCCGGTAACGACGGATATTCACGAGTCATATCAAGCGGAGTTGGCGGCTAAGTATGTGGATATATTGCAAATTCCTGCATTTCTGTGCAGGCAGACTGATCTGCTCAAGGCTGCAGGGAATACTCAAAAAGTTGTATCTATCAAGAAAGGACAGTTTTTGAGCGCAGATGGAATGAAATGGGCAGTTAATAAGGTTAATAATACCGGAAATGATAGGGTTTGGTTGATTGAACGAGGTACGACTTTTGGATATCAGGATTTGGTGGTAGATTATAGAGGTATTCCGGTTATGAGGGATTTAAACGTTCCGGTTGTAATGGATTGTACTCATTCACTCCAACAGCCTAATCAGTCGTCAGGTGTCACAGGCGGAAACCCAGGTATGATCGGAACAATAGCGAAAGCTGCTATAGCAGTTGGTGCTGACGGTCTCTTTATTGAAACGCACCCTAATCCTTCAAAAGCCTTGTCTGATGGCGCCAATATGCTACATTTAGAGCGTTTGGAAGCATTATTGGATCAATTGGTTAAGATTAGAAATGCTATCAGATAATGAATCAACCTGATTCTAAAATAGAATTTTACGAAATTAAAGTTGCACCTAAGGATGTTGACGATGTAGCTGTACACAAACAATTGTTTAAGACTAATTACGGTCATTTGAATTTAAATTTTGAAGACTTAGTTCTGACTAAACGCTCTATTGATGCTCGTAAAGGTAAAGTTGTATATGCCCTCCGTTGGCAAAAAATGTCCGAAATAGTTGAAGACAATGGATTTAAGGCATTGGAGCCGTTGCCGGTCGAAGATGTCAAAAAGGTTGTCGTCGTGGGAGCCGGACCGGCCGGATATTTTGCTGCATTTCAGTTGATAAAGAACGGGATTCAGCCTATTGTCGTAGATCGTGGGAAAGACGTACAAAGCAGAAGGCGTGATTTGCGAGCCATTATGCAGGAAAGTGTTGTCAACGTTGATAGTAATTATTGCTTTGGTGAAGGTGGAGCAGGAACTTATTCTGACGGGAAATTATATACTCGTTCGACGAAGAGAGGTGATGTACGCCAAATTCTTCATACCTTTTGTCATTATGGTGCTGATCCAAGGATAATGATTGATGCTAATCCTCATATAGGCACCAATAAATTGCCTAAGATAATCACAGCGATGCGAGAGAGTATTGAGCAAGCGGGAGGAAAGGTTTTATTCAACCATAGGATGAAGGATTTTGAAGTCGATGGTGGCTTGGTTCGGAAAGTGCATTTCGAAAAGCAGGAATCGATATCGTGCGATGCGATGATTTTGGCTACCGGGCACAGTGCAAGAGACGTCTATTCACTCTTATTACAGAAAGGGATTGAAATCGAGGCAAAACCATTTGCTTTGGGTGTTAGGGTGGAACATCCTCAAGCACTGATTGATAGCATACAATACAGTTGTGAAGCACGACCTTTTGGGCTACCTGCTGCACCATATAGCGTTGTTGCTCAAGTAGAGGGTAGGGGCGTGTTTTCATTTTGTATGTGCCCGGGAGGAATGATTGTGCCTTCAGCAACGAGCCCAGGTGAACTTGTAGTTAACGGAATGTCTCCATCGAGGCGTGATAGTCCATTTGCAAATAGTGGCTTTGTAACTTCTATAGAACTGGAAGATATACCCAGTAAGTATGGAGATGATTCATTTCGTGCAATGAGGTTTCAGTCGGCTATTGAACAGAGTTTGTTTCATTATGGTGATGGCTCACAGGCATGTCCTGCGCAACGTTTGATTGACTTTACAAGACAAAGAATGAGTAAGGATTTACCGGCATGTAGCTATGTTCCCGGAATATATTCTGCACCTATGCATAAGCTTTTGCCGGATTTTGTGGTCAATAGGCTGATTGGAGGATTTCAAGCGATTGGGAAAAAGATGAATGGTTATCTAACCAATGATGCCGTTGTCGTGGGAGTAGAAAGTCGTACTTCCTCACCGGTGCGGATTCCGCGAAGTAAGGATGACTTTAATTGTCTGAATGTACCTAATTTATTCCCTTGTGGTGAAGGGGCTGGTTATGCTGGAGGTATTGTGTCCGCTGGAATTGATGGCGTTAATGTTGCCAATGCTTTGACTAGAATAATAAAGCAATTAAGATAAATTCGAATTCATCAATCGGTGTTTTCCGAAACCTAAGAACACTGGTTGTTTGGGACGTCACAATATACAAATCGTTTCAATGGTTTCATTAAATCATTGATTGCGAGACAAATTGATTCCGAAGTTTTCTAATTCGGAATATAGATTTAAATAGGGAAAGAGAACAGTATTGAAAAATCTCTATTTCCCCTCCTCATCATCAACATTTCTCCAATCGACTTGATGGAAATAGATCATGATAATTCCGGTGATTATCATTAATAGTTTTAATAAAAAGCTGATGTAGCCAGGTAAAGCATTCATCCATTTTAATAATATCCATTCTACTCCGACAATATTTAGGATTATAGATGTTAATCCACCTGCAAATAATAAAAAGCCAATTGTCGTATAAAGTTCTTTCTTATTCATCTTTAAAACCATCCTTTTCGCGATCTTTTTTTAATTCCCAAAACTCCCAATAACCCTCTTGTAATTTCTCGAGTGGCTGTATTTAAGAGTTGTTTGGTTGTTGAGTTGGTGATAATTTTTTCTATAATTGATTTTTCTTCTTTTGTTTTTGTGCGTGAACCGGAGGGTTTTTCTGTCTCCGGTATGACGACAGGATTATTAAGCTTTTTTGTTAATATTTCATAAGCACTAATTCGATCTATATCATTGGCATATTTTTCATGTATGGTAGAAGAAGAAACAATATTTTTAATTTCTTCCGGACTTAAAATGCCCATTCGGGATTCAGGTGCTCTCAAAAGTGCATGAACTAAAGGTGTAGGAATGCCTTTCATATCAATACCGGTTATCAATGCCTCACCAATCCCAAGGGAAGTTAAGCTTTGATCAATGGTATAGAATTCACTTAAAGGAAAATTTTGACTTGCTAACAGTATCTTTTTTCGGTCTTTAGCAGTAAATGCCCTTAAAGAATGCTGTATTTTAAGACCAAGTTGGCTGAGTATAGATTCCGGTATGTCGGCCGGGTTTTGGGTAATAAAAATCACTCCAACACCTTTAGAACGGATAAGCTTTATTGTCATCTCAATTTGGTCTAATAATGCAGAATTTGCGTGATTAAATACCAAATGGGCTTCATCGATAAATATCATAAATTTAGGTTTGTCTAAATCTCCGACTTCAGGCAATGTATGATATAGTTCAGCCAATAGTTGAATCATAAAAGTAGAAAAAAGCTTTGGCTTATCTTGAATATCTGTAACCCTAAAAACGGAAACAATCCCTCTATTATCAGCATTTACCTTAATCAGGTCATCGATTTCGAAAGAAGGTTCGCCAAAGAATATTTCTGCACCTTGTTGTTCTAATTCCAAAATCTTACGAATAATTGTACCACTTGTAACTTTTCCAATAGTCCCATATTCAGCCGCAATATCTTGTTTTCCTGTAGTTGCGAGATGATTTAGCACTATTTTCAGATCCTTTAGGTCTAGTAATGGAATTTTATTATCATCAGCCCATTGAAATACAAGTGCGAGAACTCCTTGTTGTGTTTCGTTAAGGTCAAGAATTTTGGATAGCAGAAGTGGACCGAATTCAATAACTGTGGATCGGAGTTTGGTGCCATATTCTTGAGAAATTGTCAAAAATTCTACCGGGCTTTTGCTGGGAGTATATGGCAAGCCGACCATTTCCATTCTTTCAGTAATCTTACTGTTAACATCTGCTTTCGCTCCAATGCCGCTTAAATCACCTTTCAAATCCATAATAAGACTAGGAATTTCATTTTGAGAAAGCTGTTCTGCTAATATCTGAAGCGTCTTGGTTTTCCCACTTCCTGTCGATCCGGCAATTAATCCATGCCTATTCAAAGTCTTAATCGGTATGCTTACTTGAACATCACGATGTACCTGACCTTCAAAGATGCCTACACCCAATTGAATTGATGGACAATCAAAGGTATAGCCTTTATTCATCACATCTTTGAAAGATTCCGATTGTATTGACATGTATCTTTATTCAGGATTGTATGGTAGCAAAGGTAAACATTATACCCGAAATACCATTAATGGCAAAAGTTGTGTGTGTATAACAATCTTCCCTTTCAATTTTTTATTCTAATTAACGTTTGTCTCTTGAACCTGAATCCCTCGTAAAGACAATATTTTTTCCTCTAATACGGATTTGGGTTAAACAATATTGAACACAATGTCATTATATTTCAATAGGATTTTATGAATTATTTGGCCCATGCTTTTCTTTCGTCTGAGGATAATTATATTTTGACCGGAAATATAGTTACAGATATGATTAAGGGAAACTTGAGAAAAGAAATGAACCCGATATTTTCAAAAGGGATAGAGCTGCACCATGCAATTGACCGTTTTACGGACAGTCATCCGATTGTCAAAGAAATGATACGGTTGATTCATCCGCGTTTTCATAAATATTCTCCGGTAGTCAACGATATTTACATGGATTATTTGCTTGTCAAGAATTGGTGTAAGTATTCTACTATTAAAGTTGAAGATTTTATTGAGTCGGTATTTTTGAGGTTGACTCAAGTGATTGAGTTATTGCCTAAACCTATTTATGATAGGATTAATAATATGATTCAGCATAAATGGTTATTGACCTATAGGACTGTCGAAGGTATTGAATATGTTTTTGAGCGGATGAAGTACCGGCTGACTAACAAGGAAATATTTTATAAAGCAGTTGAATGGTTGGAGGCTAATACATCATCTTATGAAGAGAGTTTCATAGAGTTTATGCATGAAATAGTGGAATTTAGCCGAAATTGGGAGTTGCAAAGGATTTCTAATATCAATAAGGATGTTCTATCCAAAAATTAGAATTAGTAGCCAAAGCCCTTTAATAATTTCTCATCGTCCCGCCAATTTTCTTTGACTCTAACAAAGAGTTCGAGGAATATCGGATGATCAAGGAATTCTTCTATTTCTTGTCGTGATTGAATACCTAATTGTTTGATTTTTTCACCTTTATGACCAATAATAATAGATTTTTGCGTGCTTCGTGAGACATAAATTGTCGCATTAATGTGTGCGAAGGGTAAATTGTTTTTTTCGGATTCTACAAAGCTCTCAATAATTACTTCACAAGAGTAGGGGACTTCTTGTTTATAAAGAGCTAAAATATTTTTTCTGATTATATCACTGACAAAAAATCTTTCATTAAGGTCACTCAGCTGATCTTTAGGATAATATTCAGGGCCTTCGGGTAGTAAGTTAATAATCTTATCCAAAAGCTGGTCTCTGTCTTCTTCTTCTAAAGCAGAGATAATAAGCACATCATCCCATTTTACATTGTCCGGAAATTTTGCCAAGAGTTCTTCTTTTGAAATACTTGGAAGTAGGTCTTTTTTATTTACAATCAATAGAATAGGGACATCGGCTTTATTTAAAGAATGTGCAGTTTGTTCTGTCCATGGGTTTGGGTCAGTGATGTCTGCAAGATAAAGGATGACGTCAGCATCTTCAAAGGATTGGAAAATATAGCTATTCATTTTTTCCTGCATCCTATATGCTGGTCGCTCAATGATACCGGGTGTATCGGAAAATACAATCTGATGAGATGTGTCGTTCCATATACCCAGAATCCGCCTTCGTGTTGTTTGAGCTTTTTTATTGGTGATACTCAATTTAGCTTGAATCAGCAGGTTGAGCAAAGTGGATTTACCGGCATTCGGCTTCCCTAATATATTGACAAATCCGGAATAGTGCTTGTTCATTTAATCTTTTTAATATGGTGAGTCGGTTCAGAGAGTAACTTGGGATTTTCAATCATTTTATCTATCAATAAGTATAATTGGATGGGTGTAAATGCACGCCAATTTAATTCATTCCAATGATTTCCATAAAGGATATATTGATATAAGCGGATATGATCCATTTCTTCAATGACATGCTTGGATAGGCCTAAAAAAACTGTCCAGCCAACTTCGTCTGCAATGTCTTCATACCATTCTTCATAATAACAATCATCTGACGAATGGAAATTCAACACTTGTTCTCCAATTATAATGAATTTGTATATTTTGTTATTGATAAAATGGTCGATAATAGACCGTTTAAACTCCATGATGTCGTTGTGTAATGCATCATTCCATTCTCCTATAAGTTCTAATATTAGAAAACCTTCCTCATAATCAGCATATAATATTTTGAGGTATAGGGTAGAGGATCCAAAATGATCCCATTGAGGATGAATGTAATGGTTGTATATCTTATTGGTGAAGAAAAATTCATTGGATTCGTGGTGAAAATAAGGTGATTTCTCATCTTCTGACGAAATATAGTAATCTCTCCAGCTAAAATAAGGTTCTATATCATGCATGGTATTGAATATTAATGGGTTATGTTTGTTGTTAAAGGAAATACCATTATTCGAATGTAAATTTACCATTTTGTCAACACATAGTATTATAATATTGTTCGCGGAGAAAATAATTTGAATTTGCTTGGTTTGTTTGATAAAAAATCTAAAAGATTTAAGTACTAAATTTTCATCTTTAGATAAAGTTTCAAATTACATTACTTGTTTTCAACAATTTTCATCTGATAAATATTCTTAATATTTAACTTTAAATAATATTTTATAATATAAATAATATGAACGACTTATGTTTGTTGTTTTGTCAAAAATGTAGGAAATATTAAGAATCCGTTTCGCTTGAAATAATAGGTAAATTTTAGATGTTTAATTACGAATATAATATTTTAATAATTTGTATTAAATTTAGAATGAAAAAGTAAAAGTTTATAAAAATAAATATATAAATTCAATATTGAAAGTCAGACAATATTTTTATAATATTACACTTAAATAAAGAAGAATAGCCATGATGAATGATCCTTTATCCGGAATAATGTCAACAGAATTAATTACTGTAAGTCCTTCAGATGCGATGACTACGGTTCTTGATTTGTTTAAAAAGAGAAGAATTCACCACTTGCCAGTCGTGGACAATGGGAAGTTGGTAGGATTGATAACAACTGCTGATTTACTATGGTTGAATAAGAACTTTAGTGAGTATGAAGCGCTTAAAGTGTCTGATATTATGACAACTAAGCTGGCAACTTTAGAGCCTACCGATAAGATAGGAAGTGCAGCGGAACTGTTTTTACTAAATCGATTCCACGCTATACCGGTAGTTTCTGAAGGAATTTTGATTGGATTAGTGACTTCGTTTGATGTACTAAAAGATCAATTTAAAAAGGCATATCCGACTCAGTTGGTTGATTAATGGGGTTGTTCTACTCCATTTACATAGGTGGCTTGCATGACAATTTTTAAATTTTCGTCGTAAACGATATATTTTCCGTCTTGCAAGCCATTTTTAAAATAACCCACTCTTTGTAATTTTCCTGTTGGGAAAAATCCTCTGAATATTCCGTCTAATTGCCCATTTTTATAACTCATTTCTTCTACCGGACTACCATATTTGAAAGTAACTCTTTTGCCGTGAAGTTTATTGTTCATATAGCTTTCATACATATCTACACGTCCGGAATTATTAAAAAGAAAATGCAATCCATTGAGTTTGCCATTTTCATAAGTCCATGTTTCCATTGGTTTGGTATTCCGTGCATAAAACTTTGTCCATGTGCCGACTCTCATGCCGTTTTCAACCATTCCTTGCTCTTCTAAAAGGCCTTGTGGGTCTAATTTGGTTACCATCTTTCGATTGCTGCCCGGGATATCTTCTACTTGATATTGACTTAAATCTACGACAAATTGACTTTCATCTGGAACAGTGGTATCATCATTTTTACAAGCCATTTGGCTCAACAATCCAAACATTAATAGAATTAAAAATAGTCCAAATCTCATTTTTCTTAGTTTTGTGCAAAATTATTAATTTCATTCACTTACTAAATGATATTTTCATTTCATTAATAAAATGAACCGCCAGATGAACAATACTTCTATTGTAAATAAATTGAAACTCTTTGCTGATCTGCTTGAACTGCATAATGGAGATAGCTTTAAGATTAAAGCTCTTCGTAATGCGCACTCTTCTCTTAGAAAAGTAGCAGAACCTATCATGCTAATGAGTGCTGAAACATTAACACAGTTGCCGGGTATAGGAAAAAATACCTCCAAATTGATTTTACAGTTGGCTCAGGATGGTTTTGACCCTGAATTGGATCGACTTTTGAGCGAAACACCCGAGGGGGTTGTTGAAATGTTTCATATCAAGGGGTTGGGACCCAAGAGGATTGCTCGTTTGTGGCAAGATATGGAGGTGGATTCCGTCGGAGAACTTATAAAGCATTGTGATGAAAATAGATTGATGAAAGCAAAAGGTTTTGGTGAGAAGTCTCAGCGTGATATCCTTGAAATGGCGCAGCTTTATCTCAATAGTAAGGGCAAATGGCTTTATGCCAAGTTACGCCCTGTTTTAGCGGATTTTGAGGAATCATTGTCGAAATCTGATATTGTTGATTTTCAACTTACAGGACAAGCATATCGGAAGCAGCAAGTTGTAGAAGATATCATATATATTGTAGAGGCTGACACTTGGCCACCGATTATTCCTGATTTTTTATTGGAAATGGAAGAGGAGGAACAAGTTTCAGGGAGATACAAAGATATCTTGAATGTGACGTTGATACTGTGTCAGGAAGACGTTAAGTCTGAAGCATTAGAATTGTCTTTTGGAGAGGATGTTGATATTAATCAAGTGTTGAAAGGTCGAATTCCTCAACGGTTGACTGAAGAAGAGGTGTTTCATCAAATGGGTATCAGGTATATTCCCGCTGAGTTAAGGTGGAATCAGGAACTTAGTATAAGAAATCCGCCTAATTTAGTTGATTTACACGATATTAGGGGTATAATTCATACACACACTTTGTATTCAGATGGGATACATAGCGTCAAAGAAATGAGTGAATTTGCCAAGGACAATGGTTTTGATTATATCGCAATTTCAGACCATAGCCGATCAGCCTTTTATGCCAATGGGTTATCTGTTGAGCGTATTGAACAGCAACATAGAGAAATTGATGGTGTGGCGAAGGAGTTTAATGGATTTAAAATATTCAAAAGCATAGAGTCTGACATCTTGGGCGATGGTTCATTAGATTATGATAAAGAAGTTTTGGAAAGCTTTGACTTTGTAATCGGAAGCATACATTCTGACCTTAAAATGCCAAAAGAAAAGGCGACTACAAGGATTATTAGGGCTATTGAGAATCCGCATTTGAATATATTGGGACACATGACAGGTCGGCTATTGCTGTCTCGCAGAGGTTATGAGCTGGATATTGAAAAAGTGTTGGATGCTTGCGCTGCAAATAAAGTAGTGATTGAAATCAATGCTAATCCTCAGCGCTTGGATATAGATTATACTTTATTGCAAAAGGTTGTTAAGAAAAATATAAAAATAAGTATTAATCCGGATGCTCATAGTAAACATGGAATATTGGATGTTCAGTATGGAGTCATTGCAGCTCGATGCGGTGGATTAGAAAAGGAATCTGTGATAAATACATTGGCTGCAGACCAATTTTTAGAAAGTCTTCGAAAGTAGTAATGACTTCTCATTGTTAACAATTAGTCAAAAGCGATATTTTTGAATTTTATTAGCAATGTGAAGGTCTATGACCTATTATATTTGTAAATAAATTATTTAGAATTTTTAAATTGTATATCAAACATGAAGTATTTGTTTTCAATTCTTTCACTTTGCATTGTTATGACTATAATGAGTTGTAAAAGTGATAATACAGCCAACAATCCTGCTAATCAAGCTACCAAAGTAGTTACACCCGGAGATGGCACAGCAGCGCCTATGGGAGAAGGTGCAGTTTCCAATCAGGAGGCTACCGGGAATCCAAATGAAACAATGACACCTACAGGTCCAACCACTACAATGGTATTGGATAAAACAGAATATAAGTTTGACAATGTTAAAGAAGGTGATATTGTAGAAACATCTGTTAAAGTAACGAATACCGGTAAAGAGCCATTGGTTATTGTTAGTTGCAAAGGTAGCTGTGGATGTACAACACCAAAATGCCCTACTACACCTATTGCCCCTGGTCAGTCTGTTGATGTTCCAATAAAATTTGATACGCACGGTAAGCCGGGAAGCCAGTCAAAAGATGTGACTATTACAGCAAATACCGTACCTGCTCAGACTAAATTCCGAATTTTCGGGGAAGTTGAAAGAGTTAATAAAGATAAGGCAAACTAAGATTTTTGCTCTATGAAATCAAGAAGCAGTCTTCTACAGGAGGCTGCTTCTTTTATTTAAGAATGGCCCAAGTCAAAAATTGCGGCATAATCTTTCCCCAAGTGAATGTGTCATGCGTCCCATTTTCCACCTCGACATAAGTCATATTGATTGTTTCAGAATATCCGTGCTGTTCTAAAGCATCCATTAAGTGAAGGGTATCGTCAATTGAGTCGATGATTGAGTTGTTATTGCGGTCACTTTCTTCATCCTTGGTTCCTGCTTGAAACCAAAATCTGTAATCGGATGATATTTCGTGTAGATCGATATACTCATGCAAGATTCTATGACCGTCAGGATCATCTTCAGTAAAAGGCTTGTATCGCCACCAAAAACTACCGGAAAATACACCGCTGAAGGAAAATAAATCCGAATTGTGTAAGGTTAAATCCATCGCCGACAAACCTCCCAAAGAGAAGCCGGCGAAGCCGGTTAACTCTTTTTCCAATTTCCACTTCATCTGATTTTTTAAATATGGAATTAACTCTTTGCGGATAAAGTGGTTGTAATTCTTCGCTTTATTGCCTCGATTGATGTAATCATTTTTGTATATACAGCCATATTCGTGTATTCTATCCTGTGCCCGGATTCCTACTAATCTTAAAGGTGAATTGGGGTGTTCTATTTCAAAATTCTTTAATAATTCTACCATTTTTAAAGAAGAGAAATCCTGACCATCATTGAAAAAAATGGTAACTGCTGAATGCGAAATCTGATTGGTTGTTGATAACAATTGCAATTCAACAGAGCGCTTTAATGAGGATGAGTATATGGAAAATGTTGAATTAATCATTTTATAAGTTCACAATTCATTATATATATAAATCCGAATTCCTTTTAAAGACAATATTTTGCCTTTAATATGAATTTGGGTTAAAATAAGGACCAAAATAATGTTTTCATTTTATTATTTAAAATATAAATATATTGTATATGTGTATATATAAGAGAATCAATGTAATAAATTTTAAAATTAATCAAATACACTTTTTAAGACATCTAAACTATTTATGTCTTGAATCGAGGGTATTTGTGTTTTTAAATATTCCAATAGTTTATTCAAAATTGTATTTTTTTCAGTTCTTGTAATATGGAGACTTGATACTTGCCGTAGGTCAAGCGACTCTATTTTACTCAGCATATTTAATTCATCTCTATTGAAGTATAGATGGTGTTGTGGAATATTATTTCCCATCTGCTGCAATACAATATCAAAATAATTGCCGGATTCGATAGGATGTCTTAGAATCGATATCCCTTGGATTTGTTGTAGTTGAAGTAAGTACCATATATGCAATGACCAGTTATCATCATGGTTTTCCAAATCCTTCAGGATGTTGAATAAAATTATGTATTCTTCATCATGGTTTTCATATTTGTTTAGCACCTTTCTAGTCAATTCTGTAAGAAACATGCACATTGTTATTTTTCGGATGTCGCTATATAAGGAATTCCAAATGGTATTAACCTTTATTTCTTTTAGTTGGTAAAGGTCAGCATTTTCTTTTAAGTAAAAGTCGATATCTACCGAAGCGGCTAATTGGATTGAAGAGGGAGATGTTTTACTTTTTGCTTTACGGACACTTTGAATAATAAATGATTTCAAACCATGCTGTGAAGTAAGGATATCCAATATGAGAGAAGATTCCCCATATTTAAAACTTCGGACAATGATGCCCTTTTCCTTCAGCAACTTGCTCATTAAAAGAATGTTTCAATTTTGTTTTCGAGAGGAATATTCCAATCTGGTTTTTATCCTCTGTTGTTGCCTTTCTAAGATTAGCCGTGCAAGTCCACGATGAGGAGCTTCAATGCTAAGTGGTGATAATGCTTTTTTAATTTTTGATTCATCTACATCCAAGCGATATAAATAGCTGAAAAGCAGCTCAGGGTTTTCATTAAGCATTTTATCTACTGTATTGCTGATATTCTCTACTGCTTGTTCAAAGGATACTTCATTGTCTATGTTGAAATCATCTTCATTGATAATCATTAATGAATTAAAGTCATCCATATTTAATTATCTTGATGTTTTTACAACAAAATCAGCACATTCTAATAGATTATCTATGTAATTCCTATGATTGGCTAGTCGGGGAATTTTATTTTGTCCGCCCAATTTATTTTTCAATTGCAACCAACGATGAAATGTACCTTTAGGAACAATAGTAATCTTTAAACGTAAAAGAGCGATATCGTATGATCTTTTGGCATCATAGTCACTGTTGAGCTGTCTCAAATTCTTATCCAACAAAGCCGTAAAAGCATCGATATCGTTAGGTGGTCGGTTGAATTCTATAATCCATTCGTGGCCACCTTTAGAAGTGGTGGTTAGGAAAACTGGTCCGACGGAATAGTTTTCAATGGTTGCATTGAATGCGGTACAGGTCAAAGAAAGAGCTTTGTCTGTATTGTCAACCATGACCTCTTCTCCAAAAATATTGATGTATTGCTGCGTTCTTCCCTTAATTTTAAATTTAAAAGGTAGAATAGAAGTGAATTCAATGACGTCACCAACTAAATAACGAGATAACCCATTGTTAGAAGTAATTAAGAGTGCATATGGTTGGCCTATCTGAACATCATTTAATCCAATAGCGATAGGTGAAGAGACTTCCCATTGACTGATAGGGAGAAATTCATAATATATACTGTTGTTGACCAACAATAACATACTATCGTCTTCATTGTATTGTTGAATTCCGAAAAAACCTTCACTGGCATTGTAAATTTCCTGATATATAAAATCTTTCGATGGAACAAGTTCTTTAAACTGGTCAATATATGGTCCAAATCCCACACCGCCATGTAGATACCCTTCCAGGTTAGGCCATATTTCAAGTAAGTTGTTTTTGTTATACTTTTTAAGTAATTCTCTAAAGGTAACCAGCAGCCAGGTAGGGACACCGCCAAACATAGCCACATCCTGATTGCCAACCTGATTTGTTATTCTCTTTATTTTTTCATCCCAATCAGAAAGCATGGCTGTTTCTATATCAGGAGTATAAAAAGACCTACCTATAGAGGGCATGTTTTTTGTCATAATCGCTGAAATATCACCTATAATTGCCTTAGGATATTCGGGCAGATGGGATAAAGAGCCGCTTATCAATAACGATTTCCTGTGAAATAGTTGAGCAGCGGGTTTTTTATGATAAAATAACGCAAGGCTATCCCAGGCACTCTTGATATGATTTTTGTATAGATTGGTTCTAGTAACAGGGATATATTTGCTTTTATCACTGGTTGTACCTGACGACTTCGAGAAAAAGCGGACACTTCCACCGATTAAGACATCACTCTCTCCTTTCATCATCCTTTCAATGAATGGTTTGAGGTCTTCGTAATTGACTACCGGATAGGCTTTTCGATAATCTACCTGATTTTTAACATGCCTTATGTCATGTTTTTTGCCATATTTTGTGTTCTTAAAATTGGTGATTAGTTTTTGGAATACCTTTTCTTGAGTCTCAAAAGGAGATTCAATAGAGTTTTTAAGCATACGATGACAATATGCCAAGTACGTCTTTACGGTTTTATTTAATAGTTTTGACATAAAGTAAATATTCCAAACCGCCTCAAATATAAGACATTTTGAAAAAAATTGGACTTTTTGATTTGTGAAATCCAAATTATTTTATTTTCTAACAACCTTATAACTGTCGGATTTAAAGGTCAGAAATGGGCGATTTGGCGGAATTGGGGTTAAATTGGACAGTAAGAGAATAACAAGATTGATATGGATTTTAGTTTAAAAAGTGGTTTTATTATGGTCGTTGATGTGTGCCTCAAATAAAATGTGTATTTAATAGGGAGATTCTCATTATTTTAGTATAGCTTTGCAGTCCGTAACGACAACTGATCATGCAGACCAAATTTATTTTTGTTACGGGTGGAGTAACATCCTCGCTCGGTAAAGGAATTATTTCCGCTTCTTTAGCTAAATTGCTTAAAGCACGAAGCCTTCGGGTCACTATCCAAAAGTTTGACCCTTATATTAATGTTGATCCCGGCACGTTGAATCCCTATGAACATGGAGAGTGTTTTGTTACGGACGATGGCGCTGAGACAGACTTAGATTTAGGTCATTATGAGAGATTTCTCAATATTCGTACCAGTCAGGCTAATAATGTTACCACCGGTAGAATATACCAAACCGTCATAAAGCAAGAACGTGCAGGTAAGTATTTGGGAAAGACTGTCCAGGTTATCCCACATATTACGGACGAAATCAAACGGCGCATAAGGCTCTTAGGTGAAACAGGTGACTATGATGTTGTTATAACAGAGTTGGGTGGGACTGTCGGAGATATTGAATCTTTGCCGTATATTGAATCTTTGCGGCAGTTACGTTGGGAACTCGGAAGCCAAAATACGATGGTCATTCATTTGACGCTTCTCCCTTTTTTGAGTGCAGCTCAAGAATTAAAAACTAAACCTACCCAGCATTCTGTTAAAGAGCTACAATCGCTCGGTATCCAACCCGATATTCTTGTGTGCAGGACAGAAAAGCCGATAACAGCAGAAATAAAACAAAAACTAGCCCTTTTTTGTAATGTTGAACCCGGCTCGGTTATTGAATCAATCGATGCTTCCTCCATCTACGAAGTTCCACTTTTGATGGAAAAAGAAGGCTTGGATAAGTTGGTGCTTAAAAAATTTAAGTTTAATGAGAACGTTGAACCGGATTTGGATAAATGGAAGCAATTTTTATCCAAATTGAAGTATCCAAAGAAAGAGGTTAATATTGCCTTAGTAGGGAAATATATAGAATTAAAAGATGCGTATAAATCAATATACGAGGCATTTATACATGCAGGCGCTGCCAATGAATGTAAAGTAAATGTTCATGCAATCCATTCTGAAGAACTGATTGATAGCGATGTATGTCATGAGGTCTTTAAAAATATAGATGGTGTGTTGGTTGCTCCGGGATTTGGACTTAGAGGCATAGAGGGTAAATTGAATGCCATTCAATATGTACGTGAGAATGATATTCCTTTTTTTGGAATTTGCCTTGGAATGCAGTGTGCTGTAGTTGAATTTGCTCGTAATGTTGCCGGGATCAAGGACGCTGCATCCACCGAAGTGAATCCCAAGACCCCTTCGCCGGTGATTACTCTAATGCAAGATCAGCTAAATGTAAAGAAGAAAGGTGGCACAATGAGATTGGGAGCATATACTTGCCAATTAAAAGGGGCGACAAGAGCAATGAGTGCTTATGGGAGTGAAATGATTGAAGAGCGCCATCGACATCGATGGGAATTTAATAATGAGTTTCGAGATAGATTAAGTGAGGCGGGACTTAAAATAACCGGTGTCAATCCTGATAACGATTTGGTAGAGATTATTGAAATAGAGGACCACCCATGGTTTGTTGGAGTACAGTTTCATCCCGAACTCAAATCCACTGTTGAAATACCTCATCCATTGTTTGTTGCATTTGTCAATAAGGCGATTGATCATCAATCTGATAATAATAGTAGGAAAATCATTCACACTTGAAACAAAAGAGCTACGACATCTTAGATAGGCCATCATTAAGCACTTTTAAGGAAATGGTCAAGTTTCCTGTCAGAGTTGTGTTGGATAACTTGCGTTCCGGATTGAATATAGGTTCTGCCTTTCGAACAGGTGATGCATTTGCCATTGAGGGGATTGAACTTTGTGGGATTTGTGCGACGCCCCCCAATAAGGAGATTTTAAAAACGGCGCTGGGATCGACAGATTCGGTAAAATGGAACCATTATCCATCTACCCAAGAATGTTTAGAAAAGTTGAAAGAAAATGGATATTCCATTATTGCAATTGAAACAGCAACAGAATCCATATCTTTACAAGAAATAAAATTTGACAAAGCTGAAAAACTAGCTTTTATTTTTGGAAATGAAGTAAACGGTATCAATGATGAGGTGATGTCATTTTGTGATAAGTCTATAGAAATTCCACAATTGGGCACAAAACATTCTTTCAATGTGTCTGTCAGTATCGGTATCGTTTTATGGGAGTATATAAGACAAATAAAGTCCCATGGGTGAAATGAATTCGTTGCTTACTATAAAGAATTTAAATCTGATATTTCAGAATGATGATCGTTCCAATCATGTTCTCAGAGGCATAGATTTAGATATTAAACAAGGTGAAATCGTCGGTTTGGTAGGCGAATCTGGTAGCGGAAAGTCGGTTACCGGGTTGGCATTGTGCGGACTTTTGCCCAAGAAAAGTGCCCAATTAAATGGGTCAATAGTGTTTCAACAGGAGGGAAAAGAAACTGAGTTGATTGGCTTGTCTGAAAAGTCATTTAATAACATACGTGGGCGTCAGATTTCGATGATTTTTCAAGAGCCGATGTCATCGCTCAATCCTGTGTTGACATGCGGATTTCAGGTGGATGAGATGACTCGACTGCATCTTCAATACAATAAGGCGCAAGCTAAGTCCAAGACTTTAGAATTATTTCATCAGGTAGGCATTCCAAATCCGGAAAGAATTTATCAATCCTATCCACATCAAATTTCAGGTGGACAGATTCAACGGGTAATGATAGCAATGGCAATCAGTTGCAATCCAAAATTGCTGATAGCTGACGAACCAACTACTGCGCTTGATGTGACAATTCAGAAACGAATATTGGATTTGCTAGTCGATATTAAAGATAAATTTGGAATTTCCGTTTTGTTTATTTCGCATGACTTGGGTGTAATAAGGGGTATAACTTCCCGAGTGAATGTTATGTATCGAGGAAAGATTGTCGAATCAGGTAACACAGATAGCGTATTGAGTAGCCCCAATCACTTATATACCAAAGGGCTCATAGCATGCAAGCCTCCTTTAACATATCGACTTGATCGCTTACCGGTTATTAGTGACTACGTTGAAATAGATTGGAAAGAGAATGAGTACCAATTTGTTCCGGTCGAAAAAACGAAAACAAATACAATTACAGAAAAACCTATAAATTCCGATAAAGAAGATGATATTTTACTTCAAGTAGAAAATCTTTCTGTTAAATATGCCGTCAATAAATCTTTTTGGGGGAGGACGACATTATGGTTAACAGCTGTAGATAATGTTAGTTTTGATTTAAGAAAAGGTGAGACATTAGGAATAGTGGGGGAGTCGGGCTGTGGTAAATCGACTTTGGGTCGGACATTGGTTGAACTTGAGACGCCTGCATCCGGAGAAGCATTATTTGAAGGAAATAGTATTTTCAAAAGAACTAAAAGTGAAGCAAAAGACGCTGCACGTCAGATTCAGATTATTTTTCAAGATCCATATTCTTCATTAAATCCAAAGATGAAAATAGGTGATGCGATAATTGAGCCAATGATGGTACACGGATTGTATCGTGATAAAAAGGGAAGAAAGGAAAAAATGCTTTCATTGTTGGATCAGGTGGGGCTTTTGCCGGAGCACGCTAATAGGTATCCACATGAATTTAGTGGGGGACAAAGGCAACGCATCAGCATCGCCCGTGCCTTGGGGCTTCAACCTCAAATATTAATTTGCGATGAATCGGTGGCTGCACTTGATGTTAGTGTGCAGTCTCAAGTATTAAATCTATTGAAAGACTTGCAAAAAACTTTAAATTTATCCATGATATTCATTACGCATGATATGTCTGTAGTCAATTATATTGCCGATAGAATATGCGTCATGCATAAAGGTAAATTTGTTGAAACAGGAACAACCAACCAGGTTATACATCATCCGGTTGAATTATATACCAAAGACCTGATTGAAGCTATCCCTAAGTGGAGTTAACCGCATATTCTTATTATTACTCTATTTTGCCTTTAGTTGGGTTTTAATACATACTGGATTTTGTTTCAGATGCATAGTAAAAATCATTCCTGATAAAAAGTGTATATTTGTACAACTTTAAAAGTTGGGATAATGTCTGTTAGGAAATTGCAGGTAGCTGAGTTGCTACGAAGAAATATAAGTCATGTCTTTCAGGCTGAAGGGCGATATATCTATGGTTTGGAGCCGATGGTCACAGTGACAACTGTTCAGGTTACGCCTGACCTTGCACTCGCTAAAGTTTATTTAAGTGTATTCAATACCGATAATAAACAAGCAGTTCTACTTGAAATCAACACGGCACTTCGTGAAATAAAACGGAATCTGTATAATCGAATTAAAAAACACGTTAGAAGGATGCCTGAAATAACTTTTTATTTGGATGATACACTGGATGAATTTATGCGGGTAGATGAAATGATGCAAAGATTGAGGGATGACCATCAGATGGGGGAAGAGGAATAGAGGTTTCGAACTTATTTTATTTCTTTTTCCATCAAAAATGAATGCTTTTCTGTATTGCAAAAAACCAATAATCCTTGTCTTGTGCCCATGGATTGAAATATGTAAGCATAACATACCATCCTTTATTACGAAAAGCCATCATCGGACCTAAATCATAGGTTTTTACTTTTTTATCCAAGAATATTTGAGTGGACAACCCTGCCCTCCATACAGTGGCAATAGGGAATTGAAGGTCAGACCAATTGAAATAATAATTGGGATGGTGGTTAAACACTTTGACATAATTGTTGGTAAGATTGAATTCGACTTTAGGATGAATCAAACTATAATAAAATTGAACGGATATGCCCTGATAGTCACCTAAAACAACGCCAATCTGTGGGGTGACAACATGAGTTGTCTGAGCTCCAAATGCCCGACTTGTGCCACCATACAATCCCCATGTGCCATTTCTGTCATAATTGTACCTTACTTCACCATAGAAATTGCCATATTGAACGGGTAGATAAGGAATCAATAAAGGATTATATTCTTTCAAACTATAAGGATAGGATGGAAATATTCCGCCGATGAGTGCCGGAGAAATTGACCATTTACCTGAGTCCTGTGCGGTTAAGCTGATTGACAGGAATAAATACAACAAAAAAGTAAATCTTTTAATCATGTATTATCTTTTTTAAAAACTTTGTAAGGTTAAATACATGTAAAGATGGTAAATGATTAGCAAATATTACAATAAAGCCATGAGGTCTTTTTAACTGAAATTCCAAATTAAGGCATATTGTTACCTTTAATTGGAATTTGGGTTTAATAATTTGTTTTGTATCTATTTCAAAAGTTTAGCACTACTATTTTTTCCCGAATACTTTTTTTAATAAATCTGTTACCTGCGCAGATGTTTGAGTTCGTATTTTAATTTCTTCGTTAGCAATCATTTTCATTAATCCATCTATCGCCTTTTGAGTGATATATGACTCTAAATCAGGATTTTGCTTTTTTACCAGTGGCAAGTTGTTGTATGCATTGACCAATGGAGTCCAATAAGCGGTAACCTTTACTTTTTCGATGGCCTCACGTACAATTGGAGAAAATGATTTTTGAAGTGCTGATGACGTGTTGGTTCTTAGATAATGAGTGGCAGCAGTGTCAGCACCTTTCAAGATATTAAATCCATCTTGAATGCTCATACTTTTTACGGCATCTACAAAGATGGGGGCTGCGCTTTTTGCTGCTTCTTCTGCAGCACGGTTTATGGACAATTCAAACTCATCCACTTGCTTTTTCATACCAATCGCTGTTAGTCGATCTTTCATTGTCCTTGCTTCTTCGGGCCAGGGGATAAAAATGGTTGGATTTTTATAAAAACCATCCATCTGTGATGAAAATTTTACAGCATTCCGGGCGCCGATAGTCAATGCTTCCTTCAAGCCCGAAACAACTTCATCATTGGTCAAATTAGGTGAATTGGATGTTTTGAGCTCTGATGCTGCCTTTTTAGCTTTTGAAAAAAGATCTTTCTGTCCATTGACCTCCGAATGAAATGAAAAAATCGCAAATAATATTATAGTTAAACTTAAATGCTTCATAGGTATATAAAAGATATTCAATATATTATAAAAATAGCGGACAGCCAATGTTATGACTGTCCGCATTCGCTTTTATTTATCCTCTATTTCGGCTTGAACCCGGCTTATTCCCGGATGGCTTCATGCTTCTATTTTGGTTGGATGAATTTTTCTGTATATCAGAACGGGAAGAATTATTTTTTCTTTCATTTTGCTGAAAAGAGGGATTCTGTCTAGCAGGCCTTTCCGGTTGAACTTGTCTTTGCGGACGATCGTATGTACTTGGTTTCCTATCTTTTGAAACAGGACTCTGTGGTTGTTGGACAGGATTGTCTTTATTGCCAATAGGTTTGTCTGAGCGGTCGGAACGCGAATTGTTTCTATTGTTGTTCATTAGGTCATTATTGCGATTATTGGTATTCCTACGGTCGGTTGTAGCGTTATTATCCGTTTTACTACTGCTATTTCTGTCTCTGGTTTCCAAGCCATTATTTTGTCTGTTCCGGGAATTTACGGCTTGATTGGAGCGAGCGTTATTGCTTTCATTCTGATTAGAATAACCTGCTTGGTTTCTATGTCTGCTGTCATTTTTATTGATGACAATTTTATTGGTTACACGGTAGTTGTTGATAACTTTTTCATTTCTAACATAAACATTGTGAGAAACAGACCTATGTGGAGCATATAAACTACGAGCACCGTACACTTTTGGATGACTTGCTACGATATAATGATTGTGATAGTGCCATCCGTGTGAATAAAAGTTATGCCAATGCCAAGGTCTCCATGGATTCCACCACATAGGGTAGGTGTGCCAATGCCAAGGAGATACATACACAACATAAACCGGTGCGTAAATATATTGGACACAAGGCCAAGCCCACACATTGAAATAAATTCGTATTGGTGAATATTCGGCATAGGGGGAAGGTCCTTTTTTGATAAGTTGGCCGTTGTCATCTATTATTGAATTATCTGGATTGGCTTCCACATACAATTCTTGACCATAGATATCTTCATCTCCAACTATTTGAGCAATGGCATTATCAGCGCTTTTTTGTTCGATTTCGATGACAGCAATATCTTGAAAGTCATTATCTCCAACGATGGCTTGTAAGGTTATGGCATGTGCTTTTTTGTCCATACGATCAATAACCCTAATGTAGTCGATTTTCCCGTCTAAATTCAAATCCAAGTTGTTGACATTGTTGTTCTCAATATTGAGTGACTTCTCAAAATCTTCTAATGTATTAGCTTTACTGAACAAGTCCAATGCTCCTTGCAGACTGAAATTATCTCCCGGCAATCCGGTAGAATCTTTTTGGAAATTCTGTCCGTATCCGGTTATTAAGGTAAATGTCATAAAACCTAACACGGCAAAGAATACTTGATATTTTTTCATGGTGGTTAAAATTAAATTTTTTCTGAATGAATTAACATTTGTTAGATATCTAGATAACGTTATGGTTTAATTGAAAGTAACAACCTTTTCATTAAATAAGAGTTAAATAAGTTGTGATATGTTAAAGAAATCTTAGTGTGATATCCTTATGCGCATTTAGCCAAATACCATATTCCAATTTGTGATTTTCCACAAAAGGCATAAATTAGTACTTTAGGTCGATTTGAAACTCGCAGTCAAAGGTATAAAGAAACCCTTGAAACGATTGATATATCGGAATTTATTTGATAATCAACGATCTTCAGTTTTGGAAAATCTCTATTTCTGAATTCGAGTTGAAAATTAAATAGTAAATTTTAGCTTTGTAATCATAATTCAAAAAACATTATATCTTAAATATTCAATTATTTCATAAAATGAATTCCTCATTCAGTAAATTTTCTTATCAGAAAATACGCATTTATTAAGGTGTAAGATGCATCTACCCATTCTATAATACACAAATAAACGTCTTTGTAATAAGGAAACAGAAAGTCACTAAGCAATATCAAATATGTAGATGAGAAGGTTAAAAAATATAGTATTCTGGCAGCGTACCATTGGGTTGATACTGCTTCTGTATTGCCTTTTCAGAATAGGTATGGTAAATTATATTGATTATACGTTAGAAAAAATCATTGTAAACAATGCTGAAAAAGGAATCTCACTGTCTTATGAGGATATTAATGTAGGCTGGGTTTTTTCTTCTGTGAGTATCTATAATTTAAAATTCATTGGGAAGAATAGTCAGGATAGTGTATTTAGAGTGGATGTGGGTCATGCAAGAATCAATAAGCTAAAGGTAATGGAGTTGTTGATTTCAAAGAGGCTCAAAATATTGAATCTGGATTTTATTCATGTAACAGTATCCACATGGGCAGGTCGTCATTTACCTCAAAGTGAAGAGGCGGGAATTCGCATGAATAAGCTTTTTAGACGGCTTAAAGTGGATAAAATCTTATTTAAAGAGTTGGTTTGGAGGTATCTCGATGAGAATGGGAAATTGGAAGCCTTGGTTGAAACTGAAAGGCTGAGTTTAGATGGGTTAAGGCTCAAGCAAAGGGACAAAGGCATTCCTACTATGTCACTTGAATCGCTCCGGAATAGTGATTTGAATTTAGAGTTTCCTGGAAATAAACATCGATATCTAATTGGGAATATTGTATATAATCATATAGATAGTAGCTTGATTATTAATAACATACATATTATACCATTGCTTGATAAAGTTGCATTCAGCAATTATTATAAATCACAGCAAGATCGGATTTCAGGTATGAGTCGAGAGATAAAATTTTCAGGATTTAGTATCTTAGATACCATGGGCGTCCACGTGCATTCAAGATCTATGGACTTGACATTTGAGTTGGAAGTATATCGTAACAAGAGATACCCATTTACCAGGAAAAGAACTGTTTTGTTGCCTTCTGAGATGTTTAAAAGAGTCGGATTTCTTTTTGATGTTGATTCAGTAAGGCTAAGAGATGGGTTTGTTGCTTACGAAGAACTTAATATTAAAGATCGTAATCCGGGTAGAGTTTTCTTTCAAGACATTGATATGGATGCTTTTCATTTTACGAATGATTCGACTCAGGCTGACAATGTATTTTATGCGACAGGCAATTTTATGGGGCAGGGTAGGGTTGAAGCTGAAATTACGATGCCACTTGGTTATGGAAAAGATTATCGAATAAAGGGGGCGTGTTCTTCATTCGAATTGAAGGAAGTTAATAGCATTTTGAAATCAACTTATTTGGTGGATATCAAGTCAGGGATATTAGATACGATGGCGTTTGATTTTACATACAATATTCGTAAATCACAAGGAATAGTGGATTTTAAATATTCAGATTTAAAAGTTCATGTGTATAATGCCAAGGATACGGACAAAAAGTCTTTCCTTAAATCATGGGCAATGAATCAGTTTATTCGGATCAATAAAATAGGAGATGCAAACTTGACAGGCAAAATAAATTTTGAACGAAATCCTTCACGGTCAGTATTTTATTATTGGTCCAAGTCATTATTGTATGGACTTAAAGATGCCTTAATCAAAAATGGAGCGATTAATCCAAAATTTAATAAAAGCAAGACTTTTATTTTAGATGATGGTTAAACCCGAATTCATAATATATACAAAATATTGTCTAAAAAAGAATGAGAATTCAATCTTTGTCAACATCGTTGCCATTCAATTTTATTGACCCACCATAAATACTGCATTGTCAAACATTAATTTTCCATTTTCCCAAAAGTTTCTAAATAATACATCATCTGTTAGGAAAATAACATGCCCTTTTCCAATATCCTGAACTCCAAACACTGTAGCGTCTTTGAACGAATTCTTTATTTTTGCTCCTATAAAGCCTACTGTTTCCGGTGTTTGTTGAATTGTGCCCACATTCCACCCTCTGTTCTTTATGTATTCATAGAAGTTATTCCCTTGTTTCAACGAATAATAATAATTGGGATATCCAAATGCCAGCGGGTGGCTATTGTCCAAGTTTACTTTATAAATAGCTCCCGGAATTGAACCGGAGACAAATGACCTCTCTCGATCTTCATAGGTTTTAATTGCAGTATATTTATTTTGAAGGCTACTATCCTTGTCAATTTCTTTTCTCTTGAATTGTATCCATTTTAATGCGGATAGCTGATCTACTGCTGATTCTAAAGCGATAATTTTACCACCTTTGGCGACCCATTGTTCTAATTGGCTACTTACATTTTCTTCTTTTAGAAATGAGTAATATCCGTCCGGAAGGATGATAATATCCACCTCAGACAATGGAATGTAATTAAACTGCTCTGTATTTACTAACTGAACCGGATAATCTAATTCTTTGTCCAAATGATACCACACTTCGCCAACAGAAAGCGAAGAAGTCCCTTTGCCGGACAATAGCACGATGTTGGGCGTTTTTAAAAGTCTGACCATTTCACTTCCCATATCATGCCCGGATTCCACCATGCCTCCTATTAATGGCGTTATATCAATATCGTATGTAGTCAAAACATGATTTGCTATATCAACCAGTTTTTTGTTTTTATTACTTCCTTCCTTGATAATTAATAAGGTGCCTTGTCTATATTTTTGTCCATCAATAGTAAATGGCTGATCAGCGACACGCACTTTGATACCATTTTCGAGTAGATATGTAAGGGCTTTAGCGCTGTTGCCGCCTTGCCAATCAATAGCGTAGCCATAGGTGTCGGGCAAGACAATGGAATTTGGCTGAATTGAATTTCCTTGATCCTTCATTGTGGTGATTGTATAGTTAAGTCCGTATATTTTAGGAATATTCCAAGCTGTTATATCGTAGGTCAAAGAGTCACTAAGGGTTGATTTTTCCTCCATAAGGATATTGAGAAGTGTGTTTTTTGTTTGATGAAGAGGAATCTGAAGGGTTGAAGAACGATCATTCTTAACCGAATAGGTGTATGTTATTTGATTTTTATCCAGAAGTGAACGGAGGCTTCTTCCTTTTTCATAATCCTCCCTTTGAATGGCAAAATTAAATAATCGTTTATCTGAATTGCCGATAAAATAACGTTGAAATTCTTGGTTGATAGTAATGGTATTTTCACGTATTGCGTCTAAGGTTGCGATCGCTGAAATGGTATGATGTTGAATCCTATCCAGAAGGGTAAGTATTTCGTCTTCTTTGGTTTTTACGGCACTTCCGGCACTTTTACCTCCGGCTTGTTCGAAAGTCATACCTATGGCACCGTTGTATATCGGATAAGTGTCGCCATAGGAAGGATAGAATAGGTCAAATCTTTCATTGGTAAAATATAGCCAGCCATTTTGGTCAAATCTTTCTGATATTTTCTTGCCAATAACTTTTTGGAATGACCGTTGAAAGGATGTGATGGCTGTATGATAGGGTTCTGCTGCCGGAGCAAAATAATAAGGGATATTGTAGCTTTGTTCGTGGAAATCGGCATGTACCTGAGGCATCCATTGATGATATAATTTCATCCGAGCCACGGATTCTATCTGGGTTTGCCATGCCCAATCGCGGTTGAGGTCAAAGTAGTAATGATTGGATCTTCCACCGGGCCACGGCTCTTGGTGTTCGCGAGTCCAGACATCTATATTGGGCTTAGAGCCGATTACGGAGTTATACCAATTGACATATCTTTCTCTTCCATCCGGATTGAGACAAGGATCGATAATTAAAACTATATCCTCAAATTTTTTTTCAAAATCGGGATCTGTAATAATCTCATAATAAGTTTGAATGGCTGCATCAGTTCCGGAAGCCTCATTGCCATGGACATTGTAACTTAACCATACAATACATTTGTCAAGGGATTCATTTTTAGGTAGATTATTTTTGCCTATTAAGGACACATGTTTTGTCCTGATTTTTTCTAATTGTTGAATATTGTTTTTTGTTGACACGATGATGACAAAAAGAGGATTGCCTTCATTGGTAACTCCATATTCTTGATAAACAACGTTGTTTGGGTTTTGCTTCGATTCTGATTTGAAATAATTGACCACTTGATGATGTCTGACAAACTTTTCTCCAATCTGGTAGCCAAAGTAGGTGGCTGGATTAGTGACTTGGGAATGTAATGTGTTGAAAAAAAGTATAAATACAACGAAAACAACCGGTACTTTAAATGTCATGACGTTAAAAATTTGATGCTAAAGGTAAAAAAGAATCTGGAAAAAATGCGGTAATAATGCAGTTGTTGTCGTAATAATCGGGATTGTTGTGTGTAATACGAATTCAGCAGTTATGGTTTTGGAAAATTGTATAGTGCTGATTATGTGGCAGCTGATACTTTTTAAATAGACCAATATGTCTTTTTCATTAATTGGGTCTATATTAAAAGTCAAATCGATATTATACCGAAATTTAGGTTTAATTCTGCTTCTCAAGTAAGCAAGGTGAATTCACTTTTGCTTTATTGTTCGATATATACCTGATTTTTTTTCTTTCGGATATCCATAGGGAATAAAGACACTTGATGCCTCTTGGTGCGTGAGTGATAGAAGCGGCACGACTGACGGTAGGAAGGAGTACAGCGGATAGCCCGACCCCGCTCCTAAAAAGCGGGGGCACGCCCTGAAAATAATGTTATTGATTTCTGTTTTTGATGGTTTGCATGATTGTAGTGGCGTGTTCTCTACTGTTTTCAATAAAATAGGTATGGGTATCCAATCCGCCACATACAACGCCGGCAATGAATAGGCCGGGAACATTGGTTTCGAACGTGTCAGGATTGTATTCTGGTTTCCTTGTTGCATTGTCGGTAAGGCGTATTCCGCAAGATTGAAGGAAGGAAGTGTCTGGCACATAACCGGACATAGCTATTACCCAATCATTGTCAATGGTAACCAACCCATGCGGAGTGTCGATGGTGATAGTATGTGGTGAGATTTTAGTGACATTGCTATTGAAATAAGCCTTGATGGAGCCTTCACGAATTCTATTTTCGATATCAGGACGAACCCAGTATTTAACACGCTCTCCGATCTGTTCGGCGCGGATGATCATGGTGACTTCAGCCCCTTTTCTATACGTTTCTAAGGCTGCATCCACGGCTGAATTCATGGCTCCTATGACGGCTACTTTTTGAAAGGCATAAAAATGTGCTTCATCGTAGTAATGTTTTACCTTGGGCAATTGCTCTCCTTCAATGTTTAATAGGCTGGGGATGTCGTAAAAACCTGTGGCAATAATCACATAATCAGAGGAATAGGTGGCTTTTTCTGAAGTTATGGAGAAAGTACCATTATATGATGTGACGGTCAGTACTTTTTCAAAAAGATTGATGTTAACTTTCCTATATTCGGCGACACGGCGGTAATATTCTAAGGCTTCGTTGCGCTTAGGTTTGTTGAGTATGGATACAAAGGGAATATCGTCTAACTCCAATAACTTGGAGGATGAAAAAAAAGTCATGTTCTTGGGGTAGTTATATAGAGAGTTGACCAAACAGCCTTTTTCCAGGATAAGGTAACTGAGATTGGCTTTTTTGGCCTCTAAGGCGCAAGCCAAACCAATCGGGCCTCCTCCAATTATGATAATATGATGATGATTATGCATAAATAGTGATAAAATAAATTTTAAATGTTGAATTTTTAAAACAAATTGAACAAAAATCGATAAATAAATATATTTTTAGCAATTAAAACGAAATATAAAAGATGTCGAATAGCAAGCATCCTGCCGGATTAAAGGTAATGTTTTTCACGGAAATGTGGGAAAGGTTTGGGTTTTACCTGATATTGGGAATATTACAATTGTATCTCACGGATGCTGAGAGTGGTGGTATGGCAATGGATCGTCGTACAGCAGCGGATATATTCGGGACATTTATTGCATTGGTGTATCTGACTCCTTTTTTGGGTGGATTGATAGCAGATAGGAAGTTGGGATATGGTAAGTCCATCATCATAGGTGGGATACTTATGGGGCTTGGTTATTTGGGATTGGCGATAGGCACATTGCCCACTTTTTATGCTTCCTTGGGTCTGATTATTATTGGAAATGGTTTTTTTAAACCAAATATAAGCACACTTGTCGGTAATCTGTACAATGATGATCGATATCGGGCACAGAAAGATTCCGGTTTTAATATATTTTATATGGGTATAAACATAGGGGCATTTATCTGTAATTTTTTTGCTGCCTATTTGAGAAATTCAATAGGTTGGGGTGCTGCATTCGCCTCTGCGGGAATAGGGATGTTTATTGGTGTTATCATATTTGTTATAGGTAGAAAGACTTATAAGGAGGCTGATGTAATCAAGCCGGTTCAGAAAGACGATATGTCGATAGCCCGGGTTTTTTCAAACATCATTCTTCCTTCGTTGATTGCAGGTATTGTAGGTTGGTATATACCGGGTACTTTGTTGGGTTCGGATAGCACCGATGCTTTCCTATTTGCCTGTATCCCTGTGTTATATTTCTTCTATATGTTGTATTCTAAATCTAATGAAGAGGATAAAAAGCCGGTAGGCGCACTGTTGGCGATATTTTTAGTCAGTGTTATGTTTTGGGCAGTGTTTAAACAAAATGGTACAGCGCTTACCACATGGGCACAGTATTACACGGATAGAGAGGTGCCTGCTGCCATTGAGAAGCCGGCAGAGGCCATCTATTTAGTTGAAAAAATAAAGAATGAAACTGGGGAAGTAGTCAAGTATGACCAAGATTTCAGAGTGGTAAAAGAAAATGGAGAGGTAGTAAATGAAATGGGAAAAGATGTTTATTTGCGCAATCTTCAGGCAGATAAGATGCCTCCGGAAGGTGAGACACTCTATGTTTTCAATACGGAGTTGTTTCAATCCGTCAACCCATTTTGGGTCATATTTCTGACACCTGTTTTGGTTGGATTATGGGGCTTCTTGAGGTCAAAACGAAAAGAACCATCTACCCCATATAAGCTTTTGTTGGGCTTACTGATCACCGCTTTGTCTTGCTTGGTGATGTACTTAGCGGCGGCGGTAACTGATATTCAGATTTCCAAGGCCAGTGCTTGGTGGTTGATCTCTACCTATGGTGTAATAACGGTGGGAGAGTTGTGTCTATCACCGATGGGATTATCGTTGGTGTCAAAGTTGAGCCCACCTCGCTTGACAGCATTATTGATGGGAGGTTGGTTCCTTTCCACTAGTATTGGGAATAAATTATCCGGTGTGTTGGCCGGTATGTGGGATTTGTTTGACAATAAAGCAAACTTCTTTTTGATGAATTTTGGATTGGTGATGATTGCCTTTGTAGTCCTATTTCTAATGGTCAAGAGAATCAGAAAAGTTATGCAGGAAAGGGGAATAAATTAGGGATTGAAATAATAATCATTGTTAATAGAAAAGTGCATAAATCTAACACGACTTATGCACTTTTTTTATGCTGTGTTATTTGAAAATCAGGTGATTAGATGAAAACTTGAAAAAGCTATAACTATTAAGCTCGAATTTTTATTAAAGGCACCATGAAGTCTTTAAAAAGAATTCGGGTTTAAAATAAAATTCCGACTTTCAAAGCAATGGTATGATTTATTTCTTTACCATCGTTAGTCGGTCTTTTTGATGTAATATCAAAAAATCCTTGATGATAGTAAACTCCGATTGTAAAGGCATTGGATTCGCTGAAATAGTATTCCATACCTCCACCGAGACCCCATTGGGCATTCAATGCTTTGACATCTTTTCTTATGTTTTCTTTATTAACATCTAAGTTGGCAGCATCAATATTGCCTTTTGCACTGGTAACGGCGCTTAGTGTGATAATGGGTATTTCAGCAAAATAGCGTGTGTAGCCATATTCACGGGTTCTCAATTTCAGACCTATCGGGATCTCCAGATAATTGAGCCTATAGTCAACCTTGGTATCCACCGGAAAGTTGTGCCTAATGGCTTCGGGAACCTCAGTAGATAAAAGACTATTGGGCAGGACATCTCCACCTTCTGCAAATTGTATCTTTCCGGCTTGCGCCAATCCAAAACCTAATCCTACCGTGAAAAAATAATTTTCTGCAAAGCCAAATTCACCGATAGCTCCAACTTTAAGGCCTAAGTCCGGACCTCCGCCTAAGACTTTTGCATGGTCGGATGATATCCAGGAGATTGTGGGGCTGACTTGAGCACCAAAGCGAAGATTATCAGTGCTTTGACTGAATGTAACAAGCGGAAATAAACACACAATGATAATAAAGGATAAAATTAATTTTGAATTCATTTCTTTTAGATTTTAGTTTAAAATTCTATGAGGTTATGTAGAAAGTTAGTTATGCTGTTTTGTTATAAATAAATAATTTTTTACGATTTTTACAATAGAAGTTATTAAATGCGTTTTAATTTCGCATCAATTATTCAAATACAAAGATAGTGTTCTATGTTTAAATGGTTTTATATATTGTTGTTATGTTTTATGATGATGACCGGTTGTAAGCAAAATTCTGCATACAATCAATTGAAAGTCAAGGAGTATAAGGTAGAGCCATGGATTCGATATGAAAATCTGTTGACACTCGTGGATACTTTAAATCCTGCTGAAGGATTGAGGAAATTAGAGTTACTTTATCCGGAATTTACCAATATTTATTTTCTCAGAGTCATCAATGATCAGTATCAACCCGACACAAATTTTCAAAAAATATTCTCTCTTTATCAAAAAAGTCCGATCATCAAAGACTTATATCGTAATGAAGTCGGAAAGTTTGGTGATCTAAAGCTGGAAGAAGAAGATTATGCAGCCTCTTTTGCCAGACTTCAAGCAATGATTCCGGGCGTCAAAAAGCCCAAAGTGTTTACCTGCCTAACAGAGTTTGGAGTTGGTGTGTTTTCAACATCAGATACGGTAATGGGAATCAGTTTGGATCTCTATCTCGGTAAAGGGAATAAGTATTATAACGTAGAGGTGTGGCCGGCGTATGTTCAGCATAATATGAACAAAGACAACATGGTGTCTAACTTGTTGAAGAATTTTATTCGAAACACATTGCTACCACAGAGGGAGCCTAAGACATTATTGGATTATATGGTGCAGCAGGGTAAGGAAGTTTATCTTTTGTCAAGGATGATTCAACCGGAGCGCGATACGTTAATCTATGGATATACCAAAAAACAACTCAATTTTTGTCGTGAGAACGAAAAAGAAATGTGGTCGTTTTTTCTATCCGAGAAAATGGTATATAGTGAGGACTTTAAAAAAATACAAAAATATGTTGATATAGCGCCAACTTCGCCGGGTATGCCGGCAGATTCACCCGGTCGAACATCCGCTTATTTGGGTGGCGCAATAATAGAAGCATATATGAAAAGGAATCCTGATATGCCGATAAAACAAATGCTTCAGGACGTAAATGCTCAAAAAATCTTGGAAGCAGCAAGATATAAGCCTTAATAAGTTTTATTTTTGGAAAAATAATACTTTGCCCATATAGGATGTTTTGGGATAGCTAAAGAGGCAGAAAATGAGCGATATGCCCACATACCGCATTTGCCTAATATGGATATTGGGTTTAATTTTTGATTTTTCTAGATACATTAATTGTATAGCAGTGCCGGACGAATTAAGCTTTGAAATAGAATATATTCTATTTGATGTCTCAATTTGCGCTAATAAATTGTTAAAATGAGAAGTGAAAAATAGGGTAGAAGTTTGTGAAAATGATATTTCTGAATAAAAAATGAAGTAATTTATGAAGATTATCAAAATCATAAAAAAAATAAAAAATATTTTATTTTGTGCTATTATATATAATATAACTAAAATATATTAAAAAAATATAAAAAAAATATAAAAGCAAACTATAATAAATAGAAAATATTATATGTGAAATAATTAATATAAGACAAGGAATTCATCTTGGCATTATATTTGCATACTGAATAGTTGTCGGAAATGACCGATACATTTTAAAGAAAGAAATGAAACAAAATGGTTTGAAAAATCGTTATATGATATAGGTTTATATTATATATAAGTTTTTTAAATATGTAAGATATATGGCATTTGCCAAAAAGAAGTAGTTTTCTTATTTTGAGACCTTAGTCTTCAGGCCCGGGATTGCAAAGGCAATCTACGGGTCTTTTTTATTTTTCTGCCCTTGCACGCAATTTTTTAAGAAATGGCGAAGCAAAGATGAAGTTTTGTAAAGATTCGTTGTCGCTATCCAATACATTTTCTTTTCCTCCATGCCAAGCGAGCAAGCCATTTTCTATATAATTTATAGAATCACCTATTTCCATAACAGAATTCATGTCGTGGGTATTGATTACGGTTGTAATCATTCGTTCCTGAGTAATTGAGTATATCAATTGATCTATAAGGATTGATGTCTTAGGATCCAATCCTGAATTAGGTTCATCACAAAATAAATATTGTGGACGAAGTACAATGGCTCTTGCAATACCTACTCTTTTTTGCATACCTCCACTTAATTCGGAAGGGTAGAGTTTGTTTTTGCCGGATAAATCCACCCTCTCAAGACATTCGTTTACACGAGCCAATTTTTCTTTATACGTCATCGTGGTAAACATATCTAAAGGGAATCGGATATTTTCCTCTACGGTCATCGAGTCAAATAAGGCAGACCCTTGGAATAGCATTCCCATTAAATTCCGAAGTTTCCTTGTTTCTAACTTATTGAGCGAAAGTAGATTGGTTTTATCAAACCATATTTCACCTTGTTCCGGTTTGACTAAGCCTACCAAGGATTTTAATAAAACGGTTTTACCCGCACCACTTCTACCTATAATAAGATTGCACTTTCCTGCCAGAAAGGTTGTTGTAATGCCTTTTAATACGACATTCTCTCCAAATGATTTTTTGATATTTATGGCTTTTATCATTCCTTATTCATCATTTGGTTGCTAATAATAAAGCCAAAATATAATCAGCTACCAATATGAGTATATCACTGATGACAACGGCTCTCGTACTGGCTTTGCCCAATTCAATGCTTCCTCCTTTGACATAATAGCCTTGATAACAAGATACGGATGTTAGGATATAGCTGAACACAACGGCCTTAATCAACATTAATATTACATTGAAAGGGATGAAAAATGAATTCAATCCTTGTATGTATTGATCCGCTGAAAGCATCCCGGTAGGTACACTTGCCAAGTATCCACCCAATATACTGATTGCAGCACCTACTGTAACCAACATCGGAATAACTAAAATTCCACCTAAAACCTTAGGTCCTATCAGGAAGTTGTACGTATTAACACCCATTATATCCATGGCATCGATATGCTCCTTTTGACGCATACCACCCAATTCTGAAGCCATATTGGAACCAACTTTACCCGCTAAAACCAAGCATGTTACAGTCGGTGCCATTTCTATTAGTGTGATATCACGCACAATGTAACCGATATAATATTTTGGAACTAATGTACCATCCAATTGATAATTAAATTGAATTGCCGTCACAGCTCCAATAAATATACATATCAACGCAACAATGAGCAATGATCCGATACCAATGTCGTACATCTGCCTTACCAGCTCTTTCCAGAACATGCTAAATCGATTAGGTCTGCTTATCACCAACCTCATCATATTGATGTATTGACCTAAATGAAATAATGGTTCGTTGAACATGTAAGTTGTAACTTAATTATGTGGTAAATATAAATGACTTTTTTATTATATATGAAAATAATTATATATATTTTTATAAAAATAATATAAGCGCTTGATTGTCAATGGCAAAAAATTTAATTTTTTTTTGAATGTAATTTGGATTTAATTTTATTCATGTATAATGTATTTTTTTTAGCGCTTTAAGTTGAATTTTGCCTATATTCAACCCAAATTCCGCATTAGACAAATGCGGAATCGATTTACGACTCGTAATCAATAGTTTACAGAAACCATTGAAACGGTTCGTAAATCGGGATTAACCCTCATAATCAGCATTATACGGTTTTTCAAAACCTTTACTGCTGAATTCGGGGTTCAACCCAAATTCCGTATAAAACAAATGCGAAATTCGATATGTGTCTCATAATCAACATTCATGAGTTTTGGAAAAGCTCAATTGTTGATTAACGGTTTAATCATCTAAAAAAATTATATTATGAATTTTATGAATAAATTTTTAGCTTTAATTTTGTTGCTTAGTGTGGGTAAAATCCTTATTGCTCAAAGTTCACCTATGCAGAGTATTCAGTTAAATATTGAAGGTACTGATTTAGACACTTTTAATATTGTGGTAAAAGGAAATGTTGTTTTAATCAATGGATTACCCGCCGATTCAGCCGGAGTTAAGCTTAATATGATTAGACGGCAGAAGGATAACAAAAGTTATGTAGTTGTTGAGGATGGCTTGCCTTATGTCAATACACGAACCAATGAAGAAAAACCTATTCCTAAGAAAGGTTGGATTGGAATGATAACTATGGAGTCCAAAGGAGTTGTCAGTGTATATCTTGTTGAACCCAGGGGGCCTGCTGAAAGGGCTGGAGTTAAGAAGGGAGATATCATCAAAGAAATAGATAATTTAGTCATTAAAGATCAAACCGTGTTGGCTAATTATATTAAAGAGAAAGATGCCGGAGATGCTGTAAATTTGAAGTTTTTGAGGGATAATAACACAATAAATATAAAAGTTGTTCTATCAGCTGATCCGAAATCCGGTAAAAATGAAAGTAATGTAGAGCGTCCAAAACGCATTGTAGATCCCAATAAGCCAAGAGAACTCGGTGTATCTATTTCAAAAAGTAGTAATGGGAAACTATGGGAAGTGATTCGTGTTGAAAGTCACTCTCCTGCCGAGGAAGCAGGAATTTTGGTCGGCGATCAGGTATTATCGATCAACAATTTGGCTTTTAGGGATGAAGAAGATTTGAGTCGAATTATAAAAAATGCACCCACTGAAAAGCCAATAACTTTTAAAATAAAGCGGGATAGCAAGATACTTTTTAAAAAGGTAGATTAGAAGTTTGCTTTTTAGGTGATGATGTCATGAAGCTTCTATTTTCCATAATTTAATTTGCCTGTCGTCACTTCCGCTTATTAAAGTACTTTGGCTATCTTTCCACATGAGTTTGTTGACCGATCTCAAATGTCCGGTGTGCAGGAATAAATCTATTACTTTCACAAGTTCCAGCTTGTCCGAATCCCATATCCGGATACTTCCATCTCTGCATCCAGTCGCCAACAGGCCTGAATTGCCGATATTTACAATGGAATTGATGGTTGAGTTGTGGGCTTGAATATCGATAATAGGGTGTAAGTCATCATCCCATTTTATCATTCGGCCATCCTTACCTACCGATATGATTCCATCCTCTACCGACACCAATCCAAATACACTGCCTTGATGCAACAATTTACTTTTACTATATTGATTAAAATCTTCTGTATGTATTTTAAAAATATGGCCTTCCGATGTGCCTGCAAAAATGAAATTGTGAAATAGCAATATCGCTCTACTTCTAACGGCAGAAAGTTGAATGCTATTGACCAATTGCTTGTTTGTTTTGTCCAACTGATTCAGACTACCATCATCACCCGCAAAATATTGTGCCTTTTCATCACTTGTTATTGCAAAAATTCCACCATTGATCCATTTTTGTCTTTTAGTAACCATTTTGCCATCAACATGAATCCAACTTATGATGCCATTTAATGTACCGGTTATTAATTCATCTGAATGGTCATCATAGTGAAGGCACATGACCGGTTTTTCCTCTCTAGCAAAGACTTGTCCTTCATCCAATGATGCTTCCGGCCAATAAATCACCTCACCATCACCTCCGGATGAGAAAAATCCCCTTTTATGGGTATAATCAGCAATTGCGTATATTGAACTGTGCCCACCTTGTCTGGTATTGATATGGTTTAATTGAAATCCTAACTTTTCTTCAGTATTGTTCATTTCGCAAGTATTGATATTACAATGCATTTTCGAGATTATTGTTTTTATTAATAATAAAAGGGCAGTGTGATCCATCATTTTACAAAAAATTATTAGGTAGTAAAATGCGAGTTAACTCAAACATTTTGATAAATTATAATCCTCATCGTGGCAATGAAATACATGATTTTATTGACTTTAGTCGAAGGACGAGTTCATTCATCCGTATATGGTTAAAGATGATTTTTTAAATAAAGTGGTGGATTTTGAAGAATTTTACGCCAAATTTGCGATGGAAAAGCGAAATTGTGGTGTTAATAGAGTAAATGACGAATTGAAAAATGTGGAAGCAATTATTTCATAAGGTGATGATATGCCGGCTATAGATATAGAATCGAGGGTAAAAGATTTGGACTTGTATTTGTGGGATATGCAGGAGTCTTTAGATTGGTTTCGGAAAGAAACCCATTTAACGATGGATGAAAGCAATGAGTTTGAAACCATGAGTGGTAAGAGAAAGCTTGAATTTATCGTACAGCGGTATTTACTTTGTTCCAATATACAGGGTATTAAACCCATACTTATGAAGATGCCTAATGGCAAGCCGTACTTATCTAATCGCAATGAAAAAATTTCAATTTCACATAGTAAGTCCATGTTGATAGTGAGTATAGGAAGTATGGATCATGGTGTTGACTTGGAATGGATTGATGAAAGAATAATCAGGTTGGCGTCCAAGTTTTGCAATGAGGCTGAGAATAAGATACCGGAGGAAATTGACCCGGTATTTTGGTTTACCTTGATTTGGTCTTGTAAAGAAGCTTTGTATAAGGTGGATGGATTGGGGCAGCTTGAATTTCGGTCTCAATTGGCAGTGCACTTTACGCGCGATTCCTTTCATCAGGGTTGGGGTAGGGGAAAAGTAAGGCGTAATAATGTCGATGTCTATTTTCGTTTATATTTTGAAAAAATCAATGGATTTGTTGTCACATGGGCTTGGCCCTTATATAATGAATAAATATGAATAAATATGAATAAATATAATATTTTAGTAGGATTTTTAGTTGCAATGCTTACAATTATTGGATGTAAGAAGAAAGAAGCCAATATTGATCAGGCCTTGCCTGTGGGTTTTGAATCTTTTTATACCAAATTTCATGAAGACAGTATTTTTCAAATAGACCACATTCGTTTTCCACTGGAAGGGATTCCTTCCATTTCTTCACAAGAAGTTATTCCTGATTTTCATTGGGATATTAAGGATTGGACAATGCATCGTCCTTTCACTGACTTTAGTGATTATACAAGGGAATTTACAGTAATTGACAGTACCATTGTGATTGAAAGAATTCAGTTGAAAAACAAGGAATATGGAATGGAACGACGGTTTGCAAAGACCGGAAATGAATGGCAGTTAATTTATTACGCTGCGATGAATAAATTGGTCAAAAATCCTGCTTTGCAAGAGGATTCTTCCTCTCATGGTGATTGAGCCGACCTTTTGACAAAGTGCTGTTAGAAGGGATTAAATGGCGTGATAAGGCTATTTATTTGATGTGTTATTCACCTTTCTATTGAGAAAGATATTTTCGAAATGGATGTAGATTTTCCTTTAGATTTACTATCTTTAAGTGGCTGTTTATTTTGGACAAGGTAGGTTCGGCTTTTTATGACATCATACAGCATTGACTAATTACCAGCTAGCTCCGCCACCTCCGCCGCCAAAGCTTCCGCCTCCAAAACTGCCTCCTCCCCAACCACCGCCAGAGGATCCGCCGCCGCCCCAACTGCTGCCGCCACCCCAGCCGCCGCCCCACGTATTATTTCTCCTATTGCCAAAGGATCCAGTCCCGGAATAAGTCTGTGTTTCGAACTTTCCAAAAATTGCTATTAATATGATGCCTACAATGATGAGGAATAACAAAAATATAGGCCAAAATATATCCTCGGAATCTGATGATGAAATGGTGTCAGCCGAATATTCTCCATGTATTGCGGAGACTATTGATGTTACACCGTATTGTATTCCTTCATAAAATTGTTGATTCCTAAAATAATTGACCATCTCTCGTGAGATACGCGACGAGCTAACATCGGTCAATGCACCTTCAACGCCATAACCGGTGGAAATAAACACGCCTCTTTGACTTCCTTCAGTGACGATTAACATGATAACGCCATTGTCTTTTTTACCTTGTCCGACACCCCATTTATTCCCCAATTCTATGGCATAACTTGCTCGGTCATAATCTCCTATATCCGGACGTATCATGACAACAATTTGCGAAGATGTTGTATCGTTCATGGCCCTCAGCTCTTGCTCTAATTCATTTCGCTGAAGAGAAGTAAGCATGTTGGAATAATCGTGTACATATACCGCCGGTTCCGGTTTTGTCGGGAACAAGGTGTTGTCATTCTGTGCAAAAAGAGTGAATGCCCCACAAAGGAATAAAAGCGTTATATAGATGTACTTCTTCATTTTTGTTGTGTTAATTAAAAGGTAGCAGTGTACAATTTCAAAGGTTAAAATCCATAGATTATTTCATCCGGCAATTCATTGTCTGTGTCTTTGCCATTTGCAGGAAAATATTGATTCATGATGACTCCTATAGCTTTAATAGCTTTGAGCAAGCCGGATTCATACATTCCATCAGCAAAATCATTACTCATGTTTTTTAAGATACTGTCCCAAAGACTTTGACCGGCTTTCTCATGGATTCCCGAATCGCCCCAAATGTATAATTGTCGAGACCTGATAGCAACATATATAAGGACGCCATTGCGTTCTTTGGTTTTATATACACCATATTGCTCAAATATCTTCATAGCCCTATTATGGACATCTTCAGGACATTTGTCTTCGATATAAACCCTTAGTTCTCCGGTCGTCTTAGACTCTATTTCTGAAATAGAGGTTATGATTTTTTTTTCTTGTTCCGGCTTAAAAAGTTTTGTCATAGGTAAAATAATTCAACAGATATGAATTAAAAATTGACGGTTGGGGCTTTTTCTGAACCCTTTTCCGCTTCAAAATATCCTTTTTTCTCAAAGCCGAACATACCTGACATCAAGTTATTTGGGAACTTACGTATATAAGTATTGAAATCCTGAACAACTTCATTGAATTTTCGCCTTTCCTGAGTTATTCTATTTTCAGTGCCTTCTAATTGTGCCTGAAGGTCAAGGAAGTTTTGGTTGGCTTTTAGTTGAGGATAATTTTCAGTGACCATCATCAAACGTCCCAATGCTTGAGATAACTGGCTTTGAGCAGCTTGAAATTCTTGAATTTTTTCCGGAGTTAGGTTTTTGGGATCTACTGTAATTTGGCTGGCTTTAGAACGAGCTTCAGTGACTGCTGTGTACGTTTCTTTTTCAAAATTAGCCGCACCTTTTACAGTATTCACTAAGTTGGGGATGAGGTCGGCACGTCTTTGATATACATTCTCCACTTGAGCCCATGCTGATTCTACCGATTCTTCTTTGGTAACCATAGAATTATAAGCCCCTTTGAAGGATGAATAAGCGATGAGTGCAATAACTGCAATGACAATAAGTGTTACAACGGATCGTTTCATTTTAAGATTAATTTTTATGAATATTATTTTTTAAAAACATACAGCTACTTCAAATGATTCCCAAATCGAGTAAAACACTTCAAAATTTATATGAAATAACTGATTTAAACTACCAATATATTGCTTTTTATTCTTTTTCCCAAATGCTGCCTTGAATAAAATTCATATAAGTGTATTTTTTATACAAACATTGATAATTTTCCTTTTGAAAGATAGGCTCCATATTGGTCAATGTATTGTTTTTTAATCCGATAACCCATTTGAAAAAGAGGAAAATAACCGACATATATAGTCTTTTCCACCACTTCCCATGGCTGCTTTCATAAGTGAAGTCCGTATGGAGCCATAATCCACCACTTGTTAAATGGGAATTCAATTTGTCAAATAAAATTTGGCTTTCCTGGAGATTGAAATGGTCAAATATAAATGGTGTAAAGATGATATCGTATTTGCCCAAAAGACTGTATTCAAATATATCAGCTTGTATTATATTGACAACCAATGGATTAAACTGCCTTTTTTTAGTCATTTCAAGCATTCTTTCGGACTCTTCTATATACGTTATTTCAATATTCTGACGAGAAAGTCGGTTTATGTCTTCTAAAATCCAGCCGCTACCACCGCCTATTATAAGCATCCGGTCACCATCTTTAAGGGCTGGAATTAATTTTCTTTGAATGCGCTGTTGACTTCCTAAAAATGTTACTTTGCTCAAGGAATCATACCAAAAGGCGATATTATCGTAATTTAAAGGATTGATTGTCATAAAAGTGTTCCAATAATGCCGCAAATTGCTTTAAACAATAATACTCCATCAATTATAATGAGATAAAATAATATTTTCCGTTCTTTTTTTAAAGACAAGGCAATTAAAATTGATGCTAAAAAAGGTATTAAATTTATCAAATATCTATCCAAATGAAAATCCATTGTATATGAAAATAGTGAAAATGAAGCTATCCCAGCCAATAACATGGGGATAATAATGAGGTAGATTGTTTTCTTTATTCCAAATGATACAACAAATGTCCTGAGCTGATCATTGGCATCCGTCGGATAATCTTTGATGTCAAAAAGAATGGCATTGGCTGTACAGAACATCCAATTTTTTATAAAAAACCAAACAAGCAAATGCCAGTTAAGAATAAAGTCTATTTGATTTGCCAGAAGAAAAATTATAGGTAAAATAGTGGAGAAATAAGCCCATTCCCAGCCAATGATAAACGACTTTAACCATCCTGAATGTCTTATGTCGAAATCGAAGTATTTTTTTGAAATTAAGCCATAATAAAAAAATGATCCGACTAAAGTAAAAAATGATACAACATACCAAGGCAAAGCTATTTGCTCCAGGCTATAAGTACCATTAATGAAGGAAAATAATAGAATACAAAGTGGTGCAACAGTCCAGATTATTTGCAACTTGTTTAATATAGTTCGATTTCTCTGATACCATCTGCTCCTTGGGTTTTGCTGGCTTGGGTTTTCCGTATCTCTTAAATACGCATACGTATAATATCCTATGGGTATTAGAAAAATAACGGCGTAATCTGATATGGAATTTAAAGGCAAACCAATCTGTAAGGATGCCTCAATGCATAATGCAACAGCGAGAATTCCGACAAAGTAATTGCCGAAAAAAATGGCTTCAATGAAATTGTTAATCTTTTTCGATGGAATAATTTTATGATTGTTAGATAAATATATATTAATTTACTTCACATTTATTTGTGTTGACTATCCAGCTTTTATAATTAACTGTATTGAATAGCAACCGTTAAATAATGTATGAAGTAAAGATAAAAAAATATAGGTTTGTCATGGAAAGTGTCTTCAGATATTTGTGAAATTGGCATTTATTTATCTGCCACTTTTCTTGGATTTTAAATATTCTGTATGCGAAATAACAGATGGGAATACTTAAAAATGTTTTTCAAAATCTCCATTGCCAATAAAAATATGGGATGAATATTGGAACAAAAGCATCGGCTTGTATATCCGGAAATCTATTGTAGAATCCGGCCCATTCTATTCGAAATGTTTGCAGCAGACCAAATCTGTTTTTATAAAACGGTGCTAGTCTAACGCCATATATTATTTCAAATTTGCGGGGAACATTATCTATGTAGTTAAATGTAGTGCCATACGAAGTATTAACATGGAAACTTATCCATTTTAGTCTGTAATCTAAACCGAATGAAAAATCAGGAGTTATTTTGTTTTTAAAGACCTTTTCAACCTGATTAGAACTATCTTTATTAATTAATCTTAGGTGTTGCGCATAAGCCACACCTATGGAGGTGTGTATATAAAAGTTAGGTAGAATATTCCAGCTGGCATTCAAGTGGTTATACCAGCTACTTTTTTGCCTGAATGTCGCAAAATAAGGATTATCCGATTGATCAAATTCATTGTAGATATATTGAAACATCGTCTCGAATGCTAGAGCCGGCTTCCATTTTGACTGATTTGATATGCTGAATCTAAAATTAAAGCTTGGAACTGGTAGGTTGGGTTTGACAAATAATCCTCCAATAAGTGGAAGGAAATCAATTTCCGCTGTAATTCGGTCTGTAATACCTATCCAGCCCCAACTGGGATAAGGTAAAGAACGAGGTGCCTGATTATATACACATTCGCCTTTTCGAAGGGTGTATGCGGTATTGCTATTCAATGGATGAAGGAAGATATCGGTTTGCAAACCATTGGGAGAGAATGGTACCTTTTTATCTACATTATTGTTTTGAGGATACACTTTAAAGAATGAGAATAAAAGAATAGTTAAAAGAGTAATGTTAGAATTTTTCCATAACATATATAGATAATTTAATGATTTAGAATAGGATGCATCGATTGTTGGATAAAATTAGTGAAAACAAAGGATTTTTTGAGAAACAATTCCAAAATCTTCACACCAATCTTTTGAATGTGCTTAAATCGACGAAACAAAAAAAGCAGCCTATTAGTACAACAGGCTGCTTTCTATTTGAAACCAAAAAATAATTAAAGTTTTTTTACAGTATAGGTATATCCGGTAGGGGCGAGGGTCAATACGATTTCGTAATTACCATCTTCGGCAACTGCGATATTGGCACCTCCCTCTTCTAAAATTCCATCTGCTCCATTGTCACCAAAGTTAAAGCCCCAATCATGATTAGCTCTAAACTTAAATTCACCTGCGGAAAGTGCACCGGTAAATGTCCAGGAGTAATCACCTGATTTTACCATTGGAGTTTCATCATTCCAGCCTCCTGAAGTGGCGCTTCCGATGACACCCCATTCTTGACGAAGGGCAGTCCAAGTCCCGTTGATGAAGTCACATTCTATTCTGTAGAAGCCTTCGTCAGTGAGTTTACAGTTTTGTTCATCATTTTGTTCTAATACTCCGGTTTGAGTTTTGTTGTCTCCCCAATCGCCTTCCCAGCTTTGTGTTTGAAGGAATTTAAATTCTCCATTGGCGCTAACCGGTGAATATATTCTGAATTTACCATCTTCCAATTTGCTAAATGGAGCGGAATTGCCCGGATCCCAACCTGCTGGGACGCCTCCACCTACTAAGAATAAATTTTCAGGGAAATTAGATTCGGTAATGGTAGCGGAATTAGTGCTCAGGTTGACAACTACTTTGTATTTGCCTGCTGCCGGCATCTTGATGTTAGCTCCATCCCGCTTTAATTGGAAAGCCTTGCCTATTTCGAAAGTTTCGCCATCGGCTAAGCCCCAATTGACATCCCAGCTTCCGGGTACAGCCCTGAATTTCATTTCTTTATCCTGTAAATTTGTAACAATGGAAAATACACCATTTCCATTGTCGGTCAACGGTATATCGGTGTTCCAGTCAATACCTGCATCGCCTATGATATTCATTGTGCCAGCGACTTCATAAACTGTCAAAGTGTTGTTATCCACATCGACTAATATTTGGAATAGTCCACTTGTACCGCCATCCGGCAGCTTGATATTGGCTCCTCCTAATTTAAGTTTCATGACTTTACCAAATTCAAAGGTTTCACCATCCGCCAATCCCCAGTTGATATCCCAACTTCCGGCATCTCTTCTCACTTTGAACTCCTTGCTATAAAGTAATTCTGTAACGACTGAAAATTTCTTAACTCCTATCAGATTCATCGGTACGTCAACATCCCAACCTTTGGCCGCATCACCAATAATATTCATGGTTGTTGCATCTATAGAAGTTGTCGGGCCTTTGTATGCCGTCATGTTGATGCCAAGGATATTGGAAAAATATCTCTCATTATTATTTTTATAAGAAGAAATCACTCTTACATCCATGTCGTGTGGTTCATCATATAGATATCCAAAGCCTGACAAAATGTTGTTCAATTCTCTACCGGTAAATTCCTTCTTAAAGGCGCCTACAATTACCGATTGGCTGGCATTGGCAAATTCTGTACCTTTTTCCGCAATTTCAATGATAAATTTGTAGTTGGCTTTGTCAGTGGCATACTGTGGGTCTGTCCAATCTAAAGTTAATACAATATTGTCTGAATCGGAAGCCGGTGGAGCGACCACATCAGCTGAGGACTTTACGGTTACTGCTTTGCCATTGCCGTAGGTATCCAGGTCGTCAAACTTCTTACATGCTGTGAAGAAGAATCCGAGACAAGCCGTTAGAATGAATAAATTATATATTTTTTTCATCTGTTTTAATTTTTTATAAATATGATACTGTGCGATTCCTATAATTTAGAAGCAAAAAACTTGCCTCGCTGGAAATCAACCGTTATTTTATACTTACCAGCTGAAGGTGGACCGGGAAACTGTGGATCGGAATCTTTCAATTCAAGATCACCACTTTCCCACGTTCCACCGGCTAACATGTGGTATTGTGTTCCCCATACGCCATCTTCCTGAATAAGTTTGTATCCGCCGCCGCCCGGAAGGTCAATGGTTATTTCGTAAATGGTCTCGGATACCTTAGTAAATGCCTGTAAGTCTTTAAATTCCGGCTTTAGTGGATTGTCCCAGCCATTTGGTGTTGCATCTCCTACCATCCAAAGTGTTCCTGTCGCAGGTGGCGTTACTTTAGGTGGAATAGCATACGGTGTGGCTTGTAAAGGTATAACATTGGAAACTAATTTTGAAAATTTGTCATCTATAGAAGCGGTTACTCTAACTTCAAGGTTATAGGAGGTGCCTACCTGCAACTCCATTTGATTTAACATATAATCGTTCAGTTCCTTTACCAAAACCTTTTTCCCCAAGTCTCCATCTAAGGAAAGCTGCTTCCTGTTGGGGGTAGTGAAATTTGCCCCCTGAAGATCAAATTCCACTAAGTATGTTACATTTTGTGAACTAATTCCCGAATTAAATTGATATTCCGGATTAGTCCAATTGAGAGAAACACCTACATTGTCCGCATTGTCGTAACTCATGGCTACTACATCGGTGCTCGCTGTCAACTTGGGAGCGGTGCCTCCTAAAAATTCTGATTTTACTTCATCCTTTTCACACGATGTAAATGAAATCAAAAACAGGAAACCACTCAATATCATTAATAAATTCTTTTTCATCTGTTTGTTTTTAACATTTTTGAATGAAAGCCTACAATAGAAACAATTTTTTATTTGAAATTCTTCGAAATGTTGTGTTGTTATCTGTATTTAGCTTTCAAGTTAAATAAATTAGAACCCGCTATTTTGTGATAAATTAGGATTAGATGCTCTGTTAGCACTTGGAATCGGGAATAAGTTAAACTTAGCATCAACCGCTGTTCCATTGGCCACACCGCCTTTCCAAGGCCACAAATAGTCGCCTGAAGTAAGTTGACCATAGCGAATAAGGTCTGTTCTCCTATGGCCTTCCCAGTATAATTCTCTTGAACGTTCGTCTAAGATAGTTTGCAATGTCATGTCGGCATTTGTGAAATTGCCTGCTGTGCTTCCACCGTATGCACGGCTTCTGATTTTGTTGATATATTCCAATGCAGCACCGGCATCACCGCCTGATCCTCCTCGTAATACAGATTCGGCATAAATCAGATACATTTCAGAAAGCCGGAAAACCGGAAAGTCTGTGTCCGCAAATTCTGTTGTAGGATCTGAAACAGAACCACCATCGGATCTTACATTGACAAATTTCTTGACGTGTAATCCATTTTTAAAATCTCCAACAGATGGTATTGCGATTTGCCCTGAACTTGTACCAAATACGGATGTTGTGAACAAAGCTCTTTGGTCTGTATTGCCACTGAGGTCAGAAAATTTATCTGCCAATCCTTTTGTCGCTCTATATCCGCCCCACCCATTATTGGTGCCATATTCAGCAAAGTCATCACCACATGCGGCATGAATCAAGAAAGTAGTGTTGGCGTATGATTTAGACCTTAGTCCATCGCAATTGATAGTAAAAATAAACTCATCTTTTCTAGTGTCATTGTCCGCCATAAACAAGCTGGAATAGCTTGGTTGAAGGCTGTATCCTGCATTGATTACTTTAGATGCATACGTGATGGCATCGGTATATTGTGCAGTGCCGGTATATACTTCAGCATTGAGGTAAATTCTTGCTAATAACGCCCATGCTGCAGCTTGGTCAACACGGCCGTAATCAGCTGTTTTTGCCGGCTTTAATTCAGTGTCGATGGCTTTCAGTTCATTTACTATATACGTAAATAAATCTTTACGACTTATTTCGCGTGGCAATTCTGTGCCGACACCATTTTCTTCCGTAATAAAGGTTGATTTTCCGAATAAGTCCATCATTACCCAATAGTTGAAGGCTCTTAAAAATCTTGCTTCGGCACGGCTATTGGCTATATCTGATGCTTCACTGCCTGAAATTCCTCTTCCGGAGACTTTTTCAGCAGTTGATTCTCTCAGATACTCATTGATCAGTGTGATGTTGTATATTGGACGTGCATATAGACCTAATATAAACGGATCGGACGCTGTGTATTGTAAATTGTGAAAATCATGGATAGTCTGGTCGTTCCAGGCTACGATTGCTTCGTCAGTAGGCAATTCTTGCGCATTAAAGAAGCTACGAATAAATCCAACTTGAGAACCCTCATCCAGGTTTCCTTTTATATCCGGATTGCCGGCAGGACCTGCATTGCCTGTTACAGCAAGTGTGCCATATAATTTTGCCAATGCAGAGCGATATCCATCGGCAGTAGCATAGGCTTTATCAGGTGTTAGGTCATTGACCGGATATAGGTCGAGTTTATTTGCGCAAGACCCAAATAATACGACCAAGACCAAGCCTGTAAATATATTTTTAAAATTAATATTTATCATTTCAAATAATTTTGGAATTTAAAAATCTAAGCTTGCGCCTATTGAATAAATACGTGGACGTGGATAAATTGTATTATCTACACCTGAGTCATTTGCCAGTTCGGGATCTAAACCTCGATATTTTGTGATGACAAATACATTTTGAATATTCGCTGATAACCTTAATGATGCTTTATCTTTGAATACACGACCAATATTATATCCTATATTGAAATTATCCAATCTGAAAAATGAAGCATTTTCAATAAAGTAGTCTGACAAATATTGATTGTTCAAAAACTTAGTGTCATCATAAATAACGGATCCATTAGAAATATAATTCACCGGGTCTTCTATTCTTCTTAATGACGCTGATTGTGATGCGAAGTTGTTGTATAGATAATTGTTGAAAGAGCCGTGTCCTGCAATGCCTATTGACAATTTGTTGATGATAACTTGAGTATTGAATCCTAAAGTAACATCCGGTGCAGGATTGGTATAAAGATATCGGTCATTGTCGTCGATTTGTCCGTCTCTATTCAGGTCTTCATATAAACCTTCAATAGGTGCGCCGGTTTTACTGTCATATACCTGCTTATACACAAAGAATGTATAAGGTGTATAACCAACTTCAAACTTGCCGATACTGTTACCTGTTCCGCCGGCTATACCTGATACGTTGATTCCCTTGAAAGATGGATCCTGATTTTTCAACAAATTAGTAATCTTAGATTCATTTTTTGCAATGTTAAAGCCTAACGACCAGATTAATTTCTCGTTTTTAATCGGAATTGTATTGATTGTTAGTTCAATCCCTTTGACATCCATATTTCCTACATTGGTTAATAGAGAAATGTCGAAGTTAGAGCCCGGAGCAACCGGTACGACGCTCAGTAAATCTTTGGTTTCTTTACGATAGAAATCCAAGCTACCGGTAATTCTATCATTGGCAAAGCCAAAATCTAAGCCGACATTGGTGGTAGTGGTTGTTTCCCATTTTATATTAGCGTCATAGGCATTAGGTCTAATAAATGGGTAAAATTGATTGCCAAATTGATATTGGGCTGTACTGCTACTTACACCATATACAGGTAGATAAGAATAATAAGAACCAATATCTTGTTGTCCTGTAACCCCATAGCCTAACCTAAGTTTCAAATCAGAAACTACTTTGCTCTTGCTGAAGAATTCTTCTCTCATTTTCCATGCTACCGCTGCAGCAGGGAAGTATCCAACGCGGTTGTCTTTTGAAAACTTAGAAGAAGCGTCTCTACGTATAGATCCTGTGATTAAATATTTATTTGCCAAAGTTAAATTGACTCGACCAAAATAGGATTCTAATCTAAATTGAGGCTTATCTGTTTTAAATGTAGGTTGTGTGCCTGCAATAGCTGTGTCGCCTGTGACAGAATAAGAAGGATAGTTATAGACATCCGTATAGAAATCCTGATAGCTATGACCTGCCAATACGTCGATCGATGAATTTTTACCTAATTTCTTTTCGTAGTAAAGAGAAAGGTCAATTAAAGTATTGGATTTACCTTGTTTGTATTCTGTTCGGCGTCCACCCGTTTGGTAATTGGTGGCGGATAAAGGAGAGAACTCATCCTTGCCACTTCCTTGTATTTTATCCATACCTAAATTGGCTTGTACGTGTAGGTCTGGTAAGAAAGGTAAGCTATAGTCCGCTTGAATATTTCCGATAAATCTACTTACGGTGGAAGTATTGTCTCTAAGTTCCAATAATCCGACCGGGTTTCTTGTCGCCAATAAGTTGACGGTATTTTCATTTTGTAACCATTCGTAGTAATCGCCAAATTTATTACTTGCATTGACCGACTGAGTCGGGTCAAATGATACAGCTGCACCAATGGCTCCTTCGTCGGCCCAAACATTTTTTGTCTGGCTACCTTTTATTGCAATATTGATTTTTAAGTCGTCATCCAAAAAGGTTGGATTGATATTCAAACTCCCTGAAAGACGCTTAAAGTTGTTGGTTTTTAATATACCATCTTGATTGTCAAATCCTACAGAGGCTCTGAAGGGAATATCGGCCAAGGTGCCTCCAACACTAAGGTTGTTGTTGTTGCCAAAAGCAGAACGATAGATTTGATCCTGCCAGTCCGTATTGGAGCTACCGAGTAACTTGATGTAATTTTGATTGCCAGTACCATTTACAATAGCTCTGATTTGATCGCCATCATAAACATCCACTTTCTTTGATATTTGAGAAATAGAAACCTGTGTATTGAAATTCCAGGTTAATTTGCCGGGATTCCCCTTTTTTGTTGTTATGATGATAACACCATTAGAAGCTCTGGAGCCATAAAGCGCCGTTGCAGAAGCATCTTTAAGAACTGAAATAGACTCTATATCATCTGAATTGATGGTGTTGAGCAAATTGCCGGAACCCGCAATTCCGTTGCTTTCTACCGGCACTCCATCAATGACGATAAGTGGGTCGTTGCTGGCATTGAGGGAAGCTCCACCTCTGATACGGATACGTGAACCACCACCCGCAGAACCGCCGCCACTCGTAACTTGAAGACCTGCAACTTTACCGGTAAGTAATTGTTCCGGAGTGGCTATATTACCACGCTGGAAGTCTTTTTCTCCGACAGAAGTCACTGATCCAGTCAAGTCTTCCTTTTTTCTGGTACCATAAGCTACCACCACGACATTGTCCAAGACTTGTATGTCTTGTTCCAGCGTAACAGTAACGTTGACAGATGTACGATTACTTAAATCAACATTGACTACCTGGGTAGTGTAGCCGATTGAAGAAACAGTGATGGAAACAAGTTTTCCACTTATGTTTTCCAACTTAAAGTTTCCATTGATATCCGTGACAGTACCAGTTGTGGTACCTGTCTGTAAAACAGTTGCTCCTATTAGCCCATCTCCATTGGAATCTAACACACTGCCGCTAATAACGGATTGCGCTTGAAGAAATGAAAAGGATAGCAGGGCAAGCATTGTAAAAAAACATTGCTTCATAAAACTAACTTTTGAATTATAAATTTTTTGTTCAAAATGATTTTTACTATGTGTAAAAATTACACATTAATCATAGCGAAGATAATTCCTTTAGTTTGATTAGGGAAATATTTCAAGGCTTTTTTACAAATAAAATTTAGATTCTTTGTTTTAAATTAAATAATAATATTTTATTTTAATTTTATTACCCAATAATCGTTTGAAAATGATGAATTTAACCGATTCTTTGTTGAAGCCGCAATATTTAATTTGCTTCGTGTTAATTGTACAATAAGATAATAGATTGATTTATTGTGGATGGAGGACTGACCCTTTGACGTAATCAATATCTACTTCTTTTTAATAAAATATTGTTAAGATTATTTTTTTACAAGGTTAGCTATATACTATTTTATCGCGAAATACGGTTATAAAATGTAATGAATCCGCTTTTTTTTACTGTATTATTTTTAATTCCTTTGAATGGGGATTACGAGTTATTTAAAGTAAAAGTCATTCAATTGGTCAATGAATATCGGTTGAATGGTTGTAATTGTGGCAATCAGTATATGAAGCCTGTGACTCCTTTAAATTGGAATGATGCCTTGGGCCATTCCGCGGCGGTGCATGCAATAGATATGGAGAAAAATCATTATTTTAGTCATCAAAGTTTCAATGGAATGAGCATTAGTGGTAGAATAAGTCAAACCGGATATGATTGGGGCAGGGTAGCAGAGAATATTGCTTATGGGCAAACGAACCTTAGGCAAGTGATTGAAGGTTGGATGGAAAGTCCAAGCCATTGTATAAACATCATGAATCCTGATTTCAGGGATTTAGGTGTTGCAAAAAAAGGTAAATATTGGGTTATGGATCTTGGTGTTGAAAGATAACAAAGTTATACCTTGATAGTTGATTGTTATTCTTAGGTGTTTATTTATCTAAAATGGTTGATATAAAAGTCCACGACACGCTGATCCACCATAATATCCCTTTGTCGAAGAGGCTTTTTCAGGACAATACCTTCTAAAGTGGTGCATCTACTGAGGGCTACATAGGTTTGCCCGAATTCAAATGCTCCTCCCTCCATGTCGAGGATAACCTTTTCGAAGGTTTGTCCTTGGCTCTTATGGATGGACATTGCCCAGGCGAGTTTTACAGGAAAGGCTTCGAGTGTCCCGACTACTTCGGGTTTGATTTGTGCATCAGCATCTGGATCCAGTCGATAACGAATCATATCCCACGTCGCACGCCCTATCGTCACTTCTTTATCATCGTGATTAAGGCGAATCCGAATAAGATTGGTATCCAGGTCTGTTACGATTCCAAGACTTCCATTGACATATTCTTTATCCGGATCATTTTTTACAAAAATAACTTGAGCACCTACCTTGATTCTCAAGACCGGATCGATCGGCATATTGTTGGGGTTGTATTCACCGGTGATGGTGGGTAGATAAGTGCGTTCTTCGTTTGGTAGCTCTGCCAGCTTTTGTTGATTTATCCGTTGCATAGTAGCATTTCTCGGACTCAAATAGATGTAACCTTCTTGGTCAAAATCCGGATCAACGTTTTCATTTAATGCTGTGAGAGAGTCGTAGTCAATGTCTCCCATTCTTATCTCATCTAATAGGCGGATAAAGGATCGATCTGTTTGGCGATATACCTTGGAGAGGTTGATATATCTCATATTGTGCAGTTGTTGCCATATTTCCGATGCAAAGAAATAGGCTGAGGTATAATTATTTTGAAAAAAATGTCTTTCTTCAGCACTGCTTACAATGGGTGGAAGCTGGTATATATCACCAAAAGCAACAAGTCGGATACCTCCAAATGGTTTGCTGTTATTTCGATGCAGCTGAAGGATTCTGTTTATACCATCTAATATGTCCGCCCGTACCATAGATATTTCGTCCAAAATCAAAATCTCCAGCTTGTTGACAATTCTTTTTAATGACGGCGTATATTTTATATCACTTGGTAGTATGAGACGAGGAGGAAATTTGAAAAAGCTATGAATAGTCTGTCCGTGGACTTTTAGGGCTGCAATACCGGTAGGAGCAAGGATAACAACATTTTTAGAAGTTGTGCGCCGGAATAAGTCGAGCAGGGTAGATTTACCAGTTCCTGCTTTGCCGGTAATAAAGAGATGTTCCCTGCTGTATTCTATTTCATCTAAGCAATCAATATATTCTTGTGATAATTTAAATATTTTTTCCATTATATGGAATGACTTACTTTTCCTACCGAAACAATTCTAAGTCCAATAAAGATTAATAACCCATTGAGCGCTAAATTCAAGAACCCAAATTGAAATCCGCCAAACAACCATGCTGAGTTATAGTCAAGAGCCCACGTAATTAGTGGACATATAATGCATATCCAAGGAACCCATTTGTTATTGGGAATATGCTTGGTAAATATGGCAAATGAAAACAAGCCGAGCAGTGGTCCATAAGTCAATCCGGCTATTTTGAAGACGAGATTGATGACGGCACTATTGTTGGTGTAATAGAATACCATGATGATTATAAATAGCACAACAGAGATGCTTAGATGCACCATTGATCTTATTCTTTTGTTTTTTCTTTCCGGGTAATTCTTTTTTTCTAAATCCAGAAAGTCAATGCAGATGGAGGTTGTAAGTGCCGTCAATGCAGAATCTGAACTTGAATAAGTGCTCGCTATAAGCCCCACAAAAAATAAAATACATACTGTAACACCAAGATATTGCATGGCCAACATAGGGAAAAGTTCGTCCGACAATTCAGGCAGTGGTATATTTTGCTTTTCTGCGTAAAGGTAAAGTGAGGCGCCAAGGGTTAGGAATAAAGTGACTACAATGACCAAATTAATGCAAAAAATAAACATATTTTTTTGGGAATCTTTCAAGGTACGACAGGATAAGTTTTTTTGCATCATATCCTGATCCAGTCCGGTCATTACAATGGCAATCAATGCACCGCTTAAGAATTGTTTGAAGAAATTATTGGGATCTGACCACCCATCTTGAAAGAAGAAGATTTGACTGTATTCGCTATGATACACCTGTTGAGCCATTTCTATGACATTGTTGCCAAGGGACTTACTTATGATAACAATACACATAACTAAGGCGCTTAACATACTAAAAGTCAAAAGTACATCTGTGTATAAAATAGTGTTAATTCCACCCTTTGCTGTGTATAAATAAATTAATCCTATGGTCAAGAAGACGGTTGCTCCAAATGGAAGTCCCAATGGCGCTGTACAGAAATTGTGTAACACGATAGCGGCAAGGTAAAGGCGTAATGCAGAACCTACACCTCGGCTTATCAGGAAAAATGTAGCTCCGGTCTTATAAGATGAAAAACCAAGCCTTTTCTCCAAATAGCCGTAAATAGATGTCAGATTATGCTTGTAATAAAGGGGTAACAATACCGAACCGATGACGAGGTAGCCGGCAAGGTTGCCCATTACAAATTGTAGGTAGGAGAAAAATTTATTGACACCATCAACACCAACCTTCCCCGGTACACTGATAAATGTTACTCCGGACAATGAAGCACCTATCATGCCAATGGATACTAAGATCCAGGGTGCATTTCTACCTGCTAAGAAGAATTTACTATTGCTTGAGTTTTTTCCGGTGAAATACGATATGGCAATTAAAACACTGAAATATATACCGATGATAACAAGAATAGCATAAGGCGATAAAAGAGAATGGTAATTACCTAACATATTTTCTGTTTAAAAAGACAAAGAAAATGAATATTTGTGAAAACTGATGTCTTATGCTAAGATTATTATATTTGACCCATAATTCATATTAAAAAATATTGAATCTTTAAACAAGTGATAATCAGTATGTAATAAAATTGTTGAAACAATTAGCGTATCGGAATTTCTTTCAAAATCAGTACACTTTGGTGTTGGAAAATCTAGATAGTGGAATTCGCAATTAGCCTTGAAGTTTCTCACCATAAGCTAAGTCCCCTGCATCGCCCAAGCCCGGAACAATATATGACTTGGCAGTAAGTTCCTCGTCAATGGCGCCGACCCATATTTTTATAGCAGGGTAGAGGCGTCTTACCTGATCAATAGCGTATTCTGATGCGATAACGGAAATGAGGTGTATCTCTTTGGGTGTGCCATAATTTTCAATCATTTTCATAGCGTTATCCAGAGAAGAACCGGTAGCGAGCATTGAATCAGTGAAGATGACAACTTTGTTATTTAGGTTGGGGCAAGTTATATAATCCATTTTGATGTCAAAGCTACCGTCGGGTTTTTCTTTTCGATAGGCAGCGATAAAGCCTGTCTCTGCTTGATCCATTAATTTGAGGACTCCATATTGTAACGGAATTCCTGCTCTTAAAATAGAAAGTAGAACTATGGAATCGTCAATTGTTTCAATGAAAGTGGAACCTAATGACGTTTGAACTTCTTCTGCAGAATAGTTGAGAGATTTAGAAACTTCGTATGCTGCCAGAATACCAAATTTCTCTAAGTTATTTCTAAATTTGGCTCTATCCTTTTGGATATGGATGTGACGCAACTCATAGACAATTTGGTTGATAAATGAATTGGTTTCTGAAAGATTAATAACTATTTTAGAAGTTTGTTTCTCCATAAGTTGACCTTGTTAATGTTTGTTGATGAGGTTCATGGCACCACTTACGATATATTCACATGCTATTGCCATGACAATAAAGCCCATTATCCTTGTTACAGCTTTCATACCTGCTTCGCCAAGGAGGCGGGCAATATAAGGTGCACTCAAGAGCATGATATAGATTATTAATCCTAATGAAAAAAGTACACCTATGATGATACCTCTTTTGTCCCAACTATCGTGTATGGCGTATAAGCTAATTAAAAGAGATATGGAGCCGGGTCCTGAAAGTAAGGGCATGGCTAATGGACTGAAACTGATATCTTCTTTGGTCTTTGCTTCGGCTTTTACTTTATCATTGATGGCTTCTGAGCGAATTACTTTACCGTTCAAAAGGCTATAACCACTATTGAGGATGACAAGACCTCCGGCAAGTCTTAATGCCGGAACAGAAATGCCAAAGAAACTTAGTATAAAAGAGCCTCCAAGGAAAAAAACAAGACATATCATCGTGAAATAAAGACTGGTGTGGAGCGCAGTCCTATTTCTCTCTTTGGTAGTGTAGCTATCCGTCATAGAGGTGTAAACCGGTAGTGCACCGATAGGATTAACTACAGAAAACAAAGAAGCCAGCACTGCAATAAATAGACTCATATTATCTTGCCATGGTTAAATAAGCCAAGTCAAGTGCTTTTTTCAAGAGTTCTTCCTGACTCAAAAATGAGTTGTCCAGTAGGATTGCATCTGATGCTTGAATCAACGGACTATCCGCCCTTGTTGAATCTATCCGATCTCTTTCTATAAAGTTTTTCTTGACAGATTCAAATGTACTAAAAATTTCTTTCTCGTCCAATTCTTTTTTTCGACGTGCAGTTCTTATGTCTAAATCACAGATTAAAAATAGCTTCAATTCGGCATCTTTTAAAACCACCGTTCCAATGTCTCTACCGTCCATAACACAGCCTTTGTGGATAGCTTGTTCTTTTTGTATTTGGACCAATCTGGTTCTAATAGCTGATATTGTAGCATAAAGGCTAACCTGGCCGGTGACTTCGACACTTCTTAATTCGTCTTCAAGCTGTTGGCCATTGAGATAAAGTTGGTCGGAGTTTCCTTTTCTTTTAAAGTGTATGTCTATGGTAGCCATTTCATGGTCAATAGCCGACATATTGTCAGGAGAAATCCCTTTTTGCAAAAACATATAGGTGACAGCACGGTACATAGCACCGGAGTCGATGTAAATATAGTCTAATTCGTTTGCTAATGACTTAGCAAGTGTGCTTTTTCCACAACCTGAGAAGCCGTCTATAGCAATGTTGATTTTCTTTTGCAAAACGGTAGAATAAAAAAATAAGCTGATTGGCGGTCAGCTTATATGTTTTAATTAATATTCGTCTTCATTAAATAAGAAGTCATCTCTTCGTGGATAATCAGGCCAAACGTCTTCAATCCCTTCAAACATTTCGCCTTCTTCTTCCATTTCTTGCAAATTTTCAATTACTTCCAAAGGCGCACCTGAACGAATTGCAAAGTCTATTAACTCGTCGCGTGTTGCAGGCCAAGGAGCATCTTCAAGATGGTGAGCCAATTCTAGTGTCCAATACATATTTAAGGTTTTACTAGTTGAGGTTAATTATATTTTATTTAGATTATTAACATTGCGTCTCCGTATGAATAGAAGTTGTAATCATTCTTGATAGCTTCCTGATATGCATCCATGATTAATTCATAGCCTCCAAAGGCACAAATCATTATGATTAGGCTTGATTTCGGCAGGTGAAAGTTGGTAAGCATTGAATCTGCGATGCTAAAAGGATAGGGTGGAAAAATAAATTTATTGGTCCATCCTTCGGCGGCTTTTAGCATACCTTCAGCGGAGACTGCTGATTCAATTGAACGCATCGATGTGGTGCCAATTGCACATACACGATGTTTTTCAAGTTTTGCCTTATTGACTTTGTCTGCTGCAATATCAGATATTTTAAAATATTCGGCTTCCATCTTATGTTTGCTGAGATCTTCTACATCAATGCTTCTAAAGGTTCCCAAGCCAATGTGTAATGTCAATTCAGCGAAGTCCACACCTTTTATTTCTAAGCGTTTTAAGAGGTCTTTACTAAAGTGAAGTCCGGCCGTAGGGGCTGCAACAGCTCCTATAGACTTAGCATATACGGTTTGATACCTTTCCTTATCCAAGTCATTGGCATTGCGGTTGATGTATTTTGGAAGTGGCGTATTGCCCAATTGGTCCAAAATTTTCATAAAAGCTTCTGAATCACCGTCGTAGAAAAATCGTATGGTTCTTCCACGAGATGTCGTATTGTCAACAACTTCGGCAACCAATACTTCATTTCCCTTGGCATCATTGAAATAAAGTTTATTACCCACTCTTATTTTTCTGGCGGGATCTACCAAGACATCCCACAATTTCATTTCACTGTTTAACTCGCGAAGTAAAAAGACTTCAATGGTAGCTCCTGTTTTTTCTTTCTTTCCATATAATCGAGCCGGGAAGACTTTCGTGTCATTTCTAATCATGACATCGCCAGCATCAAAATAATCAAGAATATCTTTGAATACTTTATGCTCAATCTTTCCGGTATCTTTGTGAACAACCATTAATTTAGCTAATTCACGTTGTTCAGAAGGAAACTGAGCAATTTTATTTTTTGGTAGATCAAAATTGAAGTTTGAAAGTTTGTATCTCATAATTAATAATTTCTATCAGCCTATTTTGAGCGCAAAAATAATTTTTTTAAACAATTCATTTGTTTTATTTTTTCCAACACCCCATTTTGGCACTTTTTTAAATGGTTAAATAATAACTAAGGTGAATAACACAAATTGGACTCAAACTGTTGCATTTTCATTATAAATTATCTTTTATTGCACAATTAACAGTCATTATAATGATTAAAAATGTTGTTTTTTGCATCAATAAGCTAGGTCGATGTCCTTGTAAATATGTTATTTCATATAGTTTATTATTTTACATTTGTGCACTTATATGAAAAAGGTTGTTTTTATTACATATTTATTTTTTTTTATTCAAATTTACGGCTTTACCCAGACTATGAATTTGGAGTTGGCTGAATTTACCATTACATCTTCTTTTAATAGGCCGCCGTCATCTTCCTCATTTATCTTAAAACACCAAGCGGATTCTAACAATCTACTTGTAGAAAAGTCTGTAGCTGAAGTTTTGCAAAATGATGGTGTTTATCTGAAGGCTTATAATAGTGGTGGATTAGTTACTATGGGGAATAGAGGATTTGGCGCAAGCAGTACCAAGATATTTTGGAACGGTTTTCTATTGAATAGTCCGCTAAATGGGACTTTTGACCTTAACTTACAAGGCATCTATCCCACCTCCACAGAGGTTATCTTTAATAAATCCAATAGTCCCGTAGAAGGGAATATTTCCGGAGCCGGTGGAAGTGTATGGATTAATGAAGTTATCCCTTCGGGTAAAGAGACTTTACGAGGAGCCTTCTCAATCGGTTCTTTTTCTACATATAAGGGTAATGTCGGTTATACATTAAAGAGAAATAAATTTACCAATAACTTTCAAATTGGATACATATCGGCTAAGAATGATTATTGGTATAGACCTGTAACCGGTTTTAATCCAAATAAAGAGAGACTCCAAAACGCCGATATTAGACAGTTTAATGTTTCTAATGCGACAGATATACGCTTAAATAAGTCTAAATTTGAAGTGCGCCTTCATTACAGCAATTCAGCTCGAGGCATCCCCCCTCCAATTACCGCCAATGGCCCGGTATCCTTCCAGACTGATCAGTCATTCAAAGGTGGCCTGGCTTGGATTACTTATATAAATGCCCAAAGTGTAGTTTCCTTCAATACAGCTGTGTTGTACGATATTTTGAACTATTTTCCGGTAAGGAGTATTGCCTCTTCTTTGAATTATCACGTTACTTCTTTACCATTTTCTTTACGTTGGGAGTATCGACGTTGGAAACACAAATTAAATGTTCACCTTAATCAGACGTACTATCATGTGCAAAGCTCTGAAGTTACAGCACCCGATGAATTTTTGCATATTGGAACGATTGAATTGCAAAAAGACGAGCCGGGTTGGCTTGATTATGGATTGAATGTTCAACAAATGATTCGAAATGGCAATAGCATAAAGCCTTCCTTCCGACTTTTTGGCGGAACAAAGCTTGGTACTGACTTGAAGTGGACACTTTCCTATGCCGAAACCCACCAAATGCCTACCATGAATGATCGTTATTGGCCGCTATCAGGAAATCCGCAATTAAAATATGAAACCAATAAGTCTATTGAGTTGGGAATTTATTTTAAAAAGAAAATACATAGTAATTGGAATTTATCATCTTCTCTGGCTTTATTTAACAATGTAGTAGATGATTGGATAGGATGGATCCAGGTGAATGGAGACTTTTGGAGACCATTTAATGTGCAAAAAGTTCGTTCTCAGGGTATTGACTTTCACAATACATGGAAATGGAATATCCGACCTGATTTGGCACTTGAATTGAACTATAATCTAAATATTGCCAATCCAATTGTTTTGAAAAAATACTTAGGCAATCCGGCTCAGGTCGGAAAACGATTGATTTATGTTCCTATAAGCCAACAAGCCATTACGCTTCCTATAATTTTTCGGTCATTTACTTTGAAACCTTCTTGGAGACATGTTTCATCCAGATATACTACTGCTGATAATTCGGAGGATTATGCGTTAGAATCCTTTGCTTTGTTTGATGTTGAAGGATATTATCGACTTTGCTTTAAGCAAATTAAAACCAATATGATGGTAAAAATTGAAAATGTATTCAACCGACCTTATGAAATGATTGCATATAGACCTATGCCGGGAAGATACATAGAAATCGGATTTGGATTTGGACTTTAACCTATACTAATCATATTTGAAATTGACCATTACTTGTTTTTGACCACCTTTAGGGGGCTGGGGGTAACAAAAATAAGTAATGGTCATAATTAAGTCCGATTGGTATATAAATAGAGTTAAAAGCTATCAGTTAAACTATTTTTATTCTTCCTTGTTCCCGTTGCGTATAAAAGAGATAGTATGTGTTGTCAAAAATTGCCATTTGAAAAAGTACAACAATTAAGCACTTTTGATAAGTTGTTTGCTAATAATCAATCCCTCTTTGAAGAATTAATTCCATGGAAAACTGAAATGAAATCTATTAAAATGGTTATCTCCGATCGACAGAAAAAGCCATTTGACAGAAAGTTAATACACGAAATTCTAACAAGACAATATAATAGTTTAAATATAAATGGACGCAATGATTTGATTGATAGTTTGTTAGATGATAGTACTTATGCAATGGTAACTGCTCATCAACCATACTTATTTGGTGGACCATTGTATTTTATAACGAAGATAATATCGGCAATCAAGTTGGCGCAGCAGGCTAAGGATGCCTTTCCTGATTATAATTTCGTACCCATATTTTATATTGGAGGCGAAGATCATGATTTGGAAGAATGCAATAATACAACCATTTTTCAGAAAAAAATTCTTTGGAATACTCAACAATCAGGTCCAATAGGTAGGATGACCACAGATGATATAGATGCTGCAATTGAAGAATTATGTGGTATAATGGGAAAAAATGAACATGCAGAGAAATTGAGCAAATTAATTCGAACTGCATATCGCCCGGGACGGACGGTTAATGAAGCAATGACCCATTTTATAAATGAATTTTTAGTAGATTATCCACTTCTTATTCTGAATGCTGACGACATAAATGGAAAAAAAGCCTTTAGAAAGATAATCCATCAGGAAGTAATAGAAGGTATTGCGGAACCGCTTATTGTGCGGCAACAAGAGAAGATGAAAGAGCTTGGGTTAAAGCCTCAGGCTTTTGTAAGGCCAATCAACTTTTTCTATTTATCTAAGTATGGGCGGAATCGTATTGAAAGAAAAGGTGATAGATATGAAATCGTTCAGACGGATATTTCATTTTCAGCAGTTGAAATGGAGAAAGAAATTGAAGATAATCCCGATAGATTTAGTCCCAATGTCATTATGAGGCCAATCTATCAAGACTTTTTACTCCCAACAGTGGCTTATATCGGAGGGGGAGGAGAGTTGGCGTATTGGGCGGATCGGAAGCTGTTGTTCGAGGTATTTGACATTACGATGCCTTTGCTGGTAAGAAGGGATAGCTTTGTAATAGTGGATCAGACATCGTTAAAAAAGTTGGAAAAAATCAATATTTCAATCAAAGAACTTTTTAAAGATGAAAATGAACTAAAGTCAGGGTTTTTAGCCTCTCAGACAGAAGTTTCATTATCATTTGGCAGTGAAACTAAGGCTTTGGCAAAAGTTATTGCCGATATTCAAGATAAAGTGCAACAGGTAGATCCTACATTAAAGGGATTTGTCGGGTCAGAGACAGCTACGTTTTTTAAAACACTTTCCCATATTGAAGCGAGAGTCCGTAAAGCATTGTCCGGAAAACATGAGATTGAACTTCAACAACTACATAGTCTTCATCAGAAGTTTTTTCCTAACAATGGACTCCAGGAAAGAGTCGAAAGTTTTTTAAGTTTTTATGTTATGAATGGAAAAGAAATAATTGAAAAACTGATAGAGTGCAGTGATCCATTGGATTTTAATTTTAAAATAGTCGAATCATAAGGACTCCATTTCAAAAGCAGAAGTCATTCAACCATAATATTTTGAAAATTAGTTAAGGAGTTGATAAATATTTATATTATATATAAATTAAATCAATAATGTGTAAAATTATTTCACTCCAAGAATACTCAGCATATTTTCCAAAGTAGCTTTCAGGTCTTTTCTATTGACGATGGTATCTAAGAAGCCATTTTCAAGGGTTGACTCAGCTGTTTGAAAGCCTTCGGGCAGGTCTCTTTTTATAGTTTCTCTAATTACACGTGGGCCGGCAAAGCCAATCAATGCTTTAGGTTCGGCAATATTTAGGTCTCCTAACATAGCGAAAGAAGCCGTAACGCCACCTGTAGTTGGGTCAGTCATGAGTGAGATATAAGGGAGTCCTTCATTGGAGAGCATTGTTAGCATAGCGGAAGTTTTAGCGAGCTGCATTAGAGAGAAAGCAGATTCCATCATACGTGCTCCACCGCTTTTGGAGATAATCAACAACGCGGTTCGGTGTTTTATGCTGTATTCAATGGCTAAAGCTATTTTTTCTCCTACCACAGAACCCATAGACCCGCCAATAAAGGCAAAGTCCATACATGCTATGGTTAAAGGTATATTAAATTCGCCTACATGCCCTGTTGCTACAGATAAGGCGTCAATAAGTTTGGTTTTTTTCTGAGCTTCAACAAGGCGGTCTTTATAAGGTTTTAAGTCAACAAAGTTTAGAAAATCTTCCGATTCTATATTGTTAAAGAGGATAGAATAGCCCGGGTTGAGAATAATTGAAAAGTACTCTTTAGAGCCAATACGGGCGTGATAGTCGCATTTCGGACATTTGTAGAAGTTTTCCCTAAACTCCTTCATAGTACTCGCCTCCTTGCATTCTTTACACTTGTACCATAAGCCGTCGGGAGCTTCTTTTTTGTTTTTGGTCGTGGTTTGAATACCTTCTTTTAATCTCTTGAACCAGCTCATATCCTTTTAATCGTAATACAGTAGTTAGGTTTAATGTGTTGCCTTAGGACGAATAATTAATTATTTAATCCTTTTAATGGGCAAAAATACGATTATTTTAACAAAACCCGATGATTGTATTTTTGATAGCAGATATTGTTGTAAAAAATTGTTCTATGCTATACGTCCGTTTTTTTGTTGTAGGTGTATCAGTGTGCATGTAGATGTTTGTATATTTTTCTAAATAAATGAGAATTAGATTATATTTACAGCATGAGAGTTGCATTAATTGGTTACGGAAAAATGGGTCACACCATTGAGTCTATTTTGCTTGAAAGAGGGCATACGATATCTTACAAAGTATCGATTGACAACACAGAGACAATTCATCAAATCAATTTAGATAATACAGATGTTTGTATCGAATTTACTCATCCTGGAGTGGCGTTTGATAATATCAGCCTTTTATCAGATAATGGGCTGCCAGTGGTATGTGGCACGACAGGATGGTATGATCGACTGGAGGAGGCTAAAGCAATTGTATTAAAGAATAATACGGCTCTTGTTGTAGCATCTAATTTTAGTATAGGAGTTAATTTGTTTTTTGAAGCAGCTAGAGATTTAGCAAGGTTAATGCATGGACAGGATTATACCATTCGTATCAATGAATCCCATCATACTGAGAAGAAAGATGCACCCAGTGGGACAGCTATTACGCTGAGTGAAGAGGTCAGGAGTGTATATAATGAGTATTCAGGTTATCAGTTGAATAGGGATAGTGATCCATCCTTGTTGCCGATTTTTGCCTCCAGGATAGCGGATGTACCGGGCACACATGAACTCATCTTTAAAAGTGGCGTCGATGAAATAGTGTTGCAACATGTAGCTTTCAATCGACAGGGATTTGCTATCGGGGCGGTTGTTGCTGCTGAATATATATGGAATAAAAAGGGGATATTTTCCATCAGAGATATTTTGATGTCTGTGAAAGCTTGATTTTTTAGTTTTTACGATTAAGGCTGACATCTTCGATTAGCTTGTTTTTTAGACAGCAAGAACTTTTCTTGAGAATTAATTGTTGTAAGCACTATTCCGACAATGTATTTCGTCGCGCACCATAATGATGGTGTGAGGAAAGTCCGGGCAACATAGAGCAGCGTACCACCTAACAGGTGGATTCCAATGTATTTCGGAAATAGAAAGTGTCACAGAAAAGATACCGCCTCATTCATTTGAATTGGGGTAAGGGTGAAAATGTGCGGTAAGAGCGCACACGATGGTATAGTAATATATCATTGCGACAAACCTTACGTGTTGAAATGTCAAGTATATCCAACCGCCTTAATAATGAGGCTAAATGTCGCTCGCATGAGTTGGAGGGGTAGGCAGTAAAGAACCGCTTGGTGACAATCGGTCAAGATAAATGACGAACTAAGTACAGAATCCGGCTTATTGCATTGTTGGTTTTTTTGAAATATTTGATAGAAACGAAATTATCTGTTTCTACAATTAAAAAAAGAGAAACACTACGTAATACAGTGTTTCTCTTTTAATTTTTAGAATAAAATTCTAATACCGGTTTGCAAATTGGAGATGAAGCCGCTTTTTATCATCCCGAATTATCAGGATTGAATAGAATTACAACTCTTCAACCTTGCATCCCTAAAAATATCGGGACTCAATATAAGCACTTCACCGGCTCTATTGCCAATTTGTTTGTAGGCAGAAGTAGCTCTCATCAAGCGATTTGTATTCAGTTGGTCATTAATTCTACATTGAAATTTACTTTGGCTTTTAATGCTCCAAAAACTTTCAATATGGTTTCCATTGTTACATTAGTTGTGTTGTTTTCAAGTTTTGAAATTTGTGCACGTTGCACTCCAACCAACTTTCCAAGCTCTTCTTGCGTTAAATTTCGTTCAAGTCGGACTTTTCTTATCATTTCACCCAATACTTCTAATTGAAGCTCTTGTTCGTATTGAGTTCTCTTTTCAGTGCCAATTTTACCAATAAATTCGTCTTTTATTTGGTCGAAACTAAACATTTCTAATTCTTTATTTTTTGTTGCCATTTTTTCTAATATCTTTAAGTTCAAAATATTTCAATCTGATTTGTTCAGCTTTTTCAATTTCTTTTTCAGGTATTTTCCCTGTTTTCTTTATGATTCCATGAGTCGCTAAGACCAAGGTCTGTTGTTTATCTTCTTTGTCCCAAAAAGAAAATATTCGGAAATGTGTTTTGTTGAATAATGTTCTAAGCTCCCAAATTTCTCCTTTCAGCTTCATAAATAACGTATTATCATTATTAATTTTTGCTTTGTCAATATTGAAAATGATTTTGTTCCGACTTTTTTCGTCAAGTTGTAATAAAAATTCCCTTGCTTCGGTCAAAAAAGATCACTTCAAATTTATTCATTTAACCTTTTGTTGTTTCCATACAAAGATACAAAATAATTCCAATGAAAAATTATTTTGACAAATTTTATTTCGGAGTCTAATTTTGTTACTATTTCTGCCAACGAAAGGATATCCGTAATAGACCAATTGAGGTGGTTTATTACGGATATCATCTCGATAGCTTTCGGGAGCATTTTGAATTTAAAGAAATTCCGACTTTTCGGGAAAACATCAAATTTTCAGAATAAAACGCTAAAAAGATTCAACCAAAATAAGCAATAGAAATGCTTAATTCGGGACAAGAATAATTTTATTAAAATCTCAAACTAATTCCGCCCAACACATTGATTCCATAAGAAGGGTATTTGTACCACCTTTGATACTTAACGGATGCAATATTGTTTAAGCCTAAGAATGCGCCAAAATTTTCTGTGAAGAAGTAGTCACCCCGTACACTTAGGTCAAACAGTGGATTTAGGTTGCCAATAGAGCCGAAGCGATTGCGATAAGGACTTCCTGTGGCAAAGTTCAAATCACCTTTGAGTTTAAGTTTGTCATTTAATGTCATGTAGGTAGCATTAAAGCCAATTTGGAATGGAATGATGCCATAGGCTCGTGCCTGAACTCGAGGCGATGCATTTTGTTGCAAGAAATTGACTGAAGTCGTTAGTTTCTCTAAGAAAGTTGCTGTCAATTCACCACCGATATAGAAAATATTTACATCATCTTTAATAATGTCGAATTGCCTTAGGTCAACTTGTTGCTGAACAAATAAGGCATAATCTTTATTTGTTTTATAACCAACTTTTAAACGGTAGTTAATGGCTTTAAATCCACCACCCACACCACCGTAGAAATCAAAATACTTGGTATTAAAAGGTCCATCATTGCCGGTTTCAGCGAATCTTGTATAAATAAATGGATTTATTGTACTTAGTCTTTTAAAGCTATTTTGGTACTGATCGCCTCCGGCTCCTACAAATACATTGATTGAAGGTCCACTGATGTTTGCGCTGGCCTCAATATCGGGGAAGAAACTCAATCCGGTACTGCTTACTAAATTGGCTCCCAATTTCACTTTAAAGATATCTCCATGGAAGGTGAAGGAAGGTTTCACATTAAAATTATTCAATTTGTTCTTTTCAGTATCGCCATAGGTCAACAAGTCATCAGTAATCTGAAGTGTAAAATTGTGGCGGTCAGCAATCCATTTTATGGCTCCGATGTCTAAGTTGAGACCTCTTTCGGTCGAAGCAAAGTTGTCTTTGTATCCATACATATCTACTCCTGCCCAATATTCAAGGTCTAAGCTGTTTTTCTTAGAGTTAAAGATTTTAATGCCGGCGCCTACATTAGTGAATTTACGCTTTGCAGGATCCCCCGGAAAGCTTGTATCTGCCGGATTGTATCCACCATAATACCTGAAGTTGTTTAAATCAACATTGACATGCCCATTCATGCCGACACCAGCTTCTAAATAGTTGGTTCCGCTTAGTCCAATGCTTGTTTCTGCAAATACTTGATTTTCGCGGGGAGAGGAATAAATTCCATAATGATGGCCATATAAGTCAATGAAATAATTTTTGGTATTGGTGGAGGAGTAGGCACCTTCTACAAATCCGGCCAGAGGAAATCCTGTGCCGAGTTTGAGATAACCTTTATAGGACTCTTTCAACTTTTCTGCAGACATCGTCAATGGCTTGATATTGGCTACTTCTTCTTTGATGCCGGGTTTCTTTTCTTTGATTTCCGGACGAAGGTCATAGGTAAATACTTTTTTATCCGCATTGGTTTCAGGAAGTTTGCCTTGAAGCTGAAGTTTATTAGATTCAAGCAGTTGAGCGTCATAGCTTTTGATGACTTCTACTTTGCCGGAAGGTAGATCAGTTTGTGCAAATGCCGCATTTCCCATACAAATGGCAATCAATACTAAGGAGTTATTGAGCGTTATGTTTTGTTTAATTTTATGGATTAATCTCATTGTTGTTCTGATATAATGTTAGAAAAACAGAATTTTTTATTTAATAATGTTGGATAATAATAACTACAATTATTTCCTTTATTTACCGCTATTTTCTTTCTTTTTCACGGCTTCAAGCTTGGCATTAGCCTCAGCTGAGATATCTTTATCATCATGGAAATTATCAATGACCGCTTCCAAAGCGGCTTTGGCGTTGAGATAATCCTTTTTGTCAGTAAGAATATCAGCAGTTAAAATGAGGGACTTGGCAACCCAATAAGGATAGTCATTGTTGGCTTCCATTGCTTCTTGAGCAAGTTCTTCGGCTGAAGTAAGGTCGTTGCGCATGTAATATATCTGAGCAACGCGATATCTTGATTCTGCGGTTTGCTCATTTTCAGAATTTCTGATAACTTCGTTGTAGCTTTCTAAGGCTGTGTTGTAATCTTTTAACTCTTGTGAAGATTTACCACGATAGAAGTTGGCAGATGCTTTTTGAGCTACTGAGGCTCGAGTATTTTTAATTACTAAATCTGCTATTCTTATTACTTCAGTATTGTTGCCAATTCTGTGGGCACTTCGCAATGCGCCGAGTTGAGCCTCAAACTTTTTCTCTTCTTTGGTTTCTACTTCAGCAAGAGTGGAGTAATATTGATAAGCTTCGGTGAAATTTTGGTTGTAATTATAACTTATTATAGCCGCTTTTTCAAGGGCATCTTTGTAATATTCACTATTGCCTAAAGCTATGATGGCTTTGTAGTCAGCCAAACCTTCCGTGTATTTCTTTAGGGTGGTATAGCATTCACCTCTAAAAAAGATAGCTTCCATGCTATTGGCACCCTTCGGGTATTTTTTAATATATTCGGTAAGAGCCGTTATAGCTTCAGAGTATTTACCTTCTTGATAATAGTTTTCTGCAACTTGATAAGTTGCACTTTCTTTTTCATCGGTACTTGCTTTGAATCCGGGGAGAGATTCGGCATAAGCAAAGTATTCATCCGGTCTCTTCAGGTCGTTAATGTATATTTCTTTTATTGCTGTCAAGGCAGCATTAGCTTCATCTTTAGTAGGGTTATATTTAAATACTTCTTTATATGTCGCCAAAGCATTGTTGTAGTCATTGGTGTTGTAATACATTAAACCCATTTTTAACAGCGCTTTATTAACTAAATTGGACTTCTTGCCGTGTTCTTTAATGAGACGATTAAGCGTAGCGATACCGTCCAATGGACGATTCATTCCATCGTAGGTCGTTCCTAATTCTAACAACGCATCATCAGCATAATCGGATTCTTTATAACGGTCCGCTATATTTCTCAAAGCATTTATTTTAGCGTTACGGTCGCCTTGTAATCCTGAGATCATTGCCTTTTGAAACATTGCATACACCAGATTAGGGTAATTGCGTGTGATTGCGAGGTCATAATTTTCTTTGGCTTTGTTGTAATTATTCTTTTTGAGGTAGCAGTCACCAATCCTCAAGGTTATATCGGGGATTATTCCACTTCCCACGTAGGGGTCATCGGAAGCTTTGTAAGCTTTAAAGCCACTCATCGCTTGGTCAAAATACTTCAATGCTTCATTGTAGTTACCTTCATCGAAGTATGTATATCCTAAGTCATAGTTGGCAGCTGCAATACTGGATTGAGGTGGAAGATTGCTCATTCCTTTAGCCATCCCAATAAATGTATTGAGTTCTAATCGGGCATTCTTAACATCTTCTTTATTGTACATTGCATCGCCGATAAAGAAGTGGGACAATGCTTTAATCTGCAAGTCGGATCCTGTAACCATCGCTTTTTTAAACAAAGGCTGACAGGCATCCCAAGAGCTTTGCGAGTGCAGTTGAACACCTCGATAAAATAACACTTTTTGGTACGTTTCTGTCATCTTAACTGACTTGTCAGGAATAGATTCTAATAGTTTAATTGCCTTTTCATAATCTTGAGAGCTGACTAAAACGTCGCTGATTAGTTCTTGAGCCTCGTTGTAAAACTTAGAGTCGGGCTTAAACTGTTGGAGTGTCGTCAATGCTTCTTTGTCATAGCCCAGCTCAATAGAGAGTTTGGCATAATTGAAAAGTGATTCTTCAACCACTTGTTTGTCATAATCTTTAGTCGATGCTTTCTGGAAAGCGTTACGTGCAGCATTTTTGTCATTCAATTTGAGATAAGCGTCACCCGAATAAAACATGGCATACATACCCATTTCAGTGTTGTCGCCTTCCAAAGCCTTAAGATTGGTAACGGCTTTGTTGTATTCTTTAATCTTATATTGAGATACGCCGAGTCTGAAATAATCTTCATTGGTCTTTTTAGAGGTATTTTCAGTATATTCTTCTAAGTAAGGTAGCGCTTTTTCGTAGTCTCCTTTGCCGAAATAAGCTTGACCTAACATCTGTCTTAATTCAGGTTGTTTTTTGATATCTGAATCGCCTAAGAGAGGCTCGACGAAGGCTATTAGCTCATCATACTTTTTTTGAGCAAGTAAAATTTGACATATATGTGCAGGGACAACAGATTTATAACGCTTGCTTTGTGTCAACAACTTAAACGCGGCTACTGCATTGTCAAAATCATCCGTGTAATAGCATGACAGCCCATAATAATAGTTGGCCTGGTCATAATATTTGTTTTTTATGTTTTTTATAGCACCAAATGATGATTTTGCTTCCGGATATTTTTTCTTGAAAAACTGGGCATAGCCTTGTTTGAACTTGATTTCTGATTTTTGTTCGTCAGATAGAGTGGTGGGGTCAATCATTGCATAAAACGAAATAGCTTCGTCATAATTTTTCCTGGAATAATAATAATTGCCAAGATCCATCACCGCTTCATAAGCCAAAGCGTCAGGTTGATTTTGTCTAAAATAGGTTAACATTACCATTTCTGCATCGGGTTTTCCGATACGTACTGAACTCTTTCCCATCATCAGCTTTGACTTGGCGGTGAGGAGGGTAACCTTTGGGTCGTTGTTGGCATCATCTATCTTAGATGAATGTTCAAATGCACTGAATGCTGCGCCATAAATCCCTTGGTCGTATAAGTCCAAACCACGCTCAAATTCGGCAGTTTTCTCTGTAAAAACAGAGGTTTTTTGAGCGGTTAGAAAGCCTGGTAAAAGTAATATCAGGCAAAAATGCAATAATTTCATACGATTGCTTTTGTTATTTTGTTCTATTAAACTGTTCAAATGATGGTTTTTAGTATGTAAACTAAGGCGAAGATAAAAATATATTTTAAATAATAAGTATAAAATAAACGGATTGTGGTGATTATATGTTAGTTAATTATGAAATGTTTGAAATCAAAAAATAAGATTTGCGCGTATTTATTCAGGAAACATAACGATTTAGAATGACGGTGTTAAAAGTTATTCCCGAATTCTCTTTAAAGACAACACTTTTCCTTTAAGAGGTATGTGGGTTAAAATCAAATTTTATTGTTAAATGCCAAAAAAAATGCCGAACATTATATTAAATTGTGATGTCGTATTGTTAGAATATCAAGGTGGAGATGAAAAAAATAATCTTAACTATATTGTTTTTGATTGGGTTTATTGCCGGCGATGTAAGTGGTCAGCCCATCAACGACGAATGCCGTAAAGCAATCTTGATAAAAGATGTTACAGACTTTTGTTCCGATAGTGCAGTATATAGTAACATTGGTTCTACGCCATCAATCAATGGTTTTTCTCAGTGTAGTGCTACGAATAGCCGGGATGTTTGGTTTACCTTTTTTGTTGCTGCCACTGACGTCATTGTAAAAGTCAATCTGTTGGATAGTCAGGGTGCGACAGCTACTTTGTATAGTGGAAATTGTGGTGGTTTAAGTGAGTTGGTATGTGGTAATCAATCCAATAATGAGAATTTCCTCCAGATATATAAGGGTGGATTGACGCCGGGGCAACAGTTATATCTTCGAATTGATGGAATAAATAGCGAGGAGTTTCATTTTGGACTATGTATCAATAATTTTTTTGCTCCGATATTGGATGGAAGTGACTGTGAGACGGCAAATCTGATATGTTCTAAACAGCCTTTTACCGTGAGAAATGTGCAAGGGTTTGGTAATAAAAATGAATTAGCGGGAGCGCCTTGTTTTTCCAATGCGAATGAGTCCAATAGTATTTTGTTTAGGTGGATTTGTCAGGAGCCGGGAGATTTTACTTTTCGATTGAATCCATTGAAAGAAGCGGATGATATCGACTTTGTTGTTTATAAAGTGAAGGGAGATCCAATGGGATGTGATATGGAGATTGTTCGCTGTATGGCAACGGGTATATCTCCCGGAAATTGTGCATCATATCCCAATTGTTGCGGTTCTACCGGATTGATGGCAGGAGAGACGGACATGACTGAGTTTGCAGGTTGCGCTCCGGACCGGAATAATTTTTTAGCTCCATTGGATATGAAGGCAGGGGAGGCTTATGTATTGCTTGTCAATAATTACACTTCTCAAAATCAGGGTTTTGATTTTGTTATTGGGGGCAGTGCCGAGTTAAAAGGTTTGCAGGTGGGACTTGATATACAGAAGGACAAAGAATGGTGTCGTGGAGATAATATATTGGTAAAAGAATCGATTCAAAATGAATTGAGTGGGATTACAGACATGACATGGACATTTGTTCCTGACGCTTCACCAAGTAGTCAGGTTGGAGCGGGTCCCAAGTCAATTACCTTTGAAAAGTCCGGAATCAAGTTTATTTCCTTGATTGTACGGGATTCTATTGGATGTAAAGCTTTTATTCAGGATACGGTGTATATCAATTGTTGTGGTGAGGGTATATTTGTGGATATAGGTAATGATACTATAGTTGAGCCTGGTAGTGTACCGGATATAAGCATTCATTATATGCTTGAGGGTGAAGATGTTTCTTTTCTATGGTTTCCACCAATTTATGTTTCGTGTGATACCTGTCGGACACCGGAGATATTACCTATAGTGGGTGATTTTTTGTTACATGCTTTGGTTAAGGATGAAAATGGGTGTCAAGCGAAGGATTCAATATGGATAAGGACAGCCAAAGTCGATGTTTTTGTTCCAAATATTTTTTCGCCTAACAATGATGGGATCAATGACTATTTTTATCCGAATGTATCTAAATATATTATTAAAATTAATCGATTAGTGGTGTATAATCGCTGGGGTTCACAGGTTTTTGAAGGGCGGGATCTCGATCCAAGAGTTGAGGCGCTTGGGTGGGATGGACGTTATAAGGGTAAGGAGTTGAATCCGGATGTTTATACCTATTATATTGAAATTGGGCTGAATCGAGGAAGTCGAATTTTTTACAAAGGTAGTATAACCTTGATAAGATAAATTTTCATTTTAAAATATTATGCTCACATTTGCAGGATGAATCGAATGACTTTTAAGATTGTTTTACTATGTATTGGGATGATATCCTTAATGTCATGTGAAAATAATATTAAGGAAATCAATCGTTTTATCGAAAAGGCTGCCTCCGGTAGCTATGAAACTGGTGTAGATGGTGAGATATTGTATAGCGATTCTGCACATCTGAAAGTTAGAATTAAATTTGACACCATGGCAAGAATATTGGATCCGGGTGATCAGAGAGATGTTTTCCCGAAAGGTGTCATTGTTTATTTTTATGACAATGACGGAGCGGTGTCAAGTATTTTAACGGCCAATAGTGCAGAAAGGATTGCAAAGAAAAATATCGTCGTGGCAAAAGATTCAGTTCACTTAGTTAGTCGCAATGGAGAGGAATTACTTACGAATGAGCTTATATGGGATGAGTGGAAAAAAGAAGTTTATACCAATCGCTTTGTCAAGTTGACTCGTCCGGGTGAAATTATTTACAGCTTCGGCTTCAAATCTAATCAAGAATTTACCAAATATGAAATTAATGCTATATCAGGTAAGCTTAAGAAGGAAAATATTGAAGGTGAATTCTGATAATACACCCCTAAACAAAATAGATTCTCCTTTCAAAGCTTATACGTAAAGCTAAATTGTACGCATATAGTGGTTTAGACCGTTTCGAGAATAAATTGTAAAATCATTATCGCATTAAAGTTACGTCACCACTAAATATCTTCACATCTCCATTTTTAAGTTGAAGTTCTATTAAATAAACAAAGACAGCGGGATTTTCTTGTTGACCATTATACATACCATTCCATCCGAGTTTTGGGTCATTGGGTTCAAAGTCAGTGCGGGCAAAGACTTGTCCTCCCCAACGATGGAATATCATCATTGATTTGACTAAGGCTACATCATCATCCGTGTAAACTGTAAATTCATCATTTATTCCATCGTGATTTGGTGAGATGATATTGGGAATAAAGACATTTAATTTTTTCCGAATTTTTATTTGGAGGGATGCTTGATCTTGACAGCCGTTTTTGTCTGTTACTATAACGGTATAGCTAATATCTGACAATGGTTTTGAAATTGGATTTAGGCAATCATTACAACTCAAGTAAGTGGATGGATTCCATTGTATGATGTCGAAGTCGCCATTTATCTCCGGATTAAGCGTCACTTGATCTCCTTCATCGATGATATAGACGGGATTAATATCGACCGAAATGGCTGACGATGCGTCGAATGTGAAGGATTTTGTCAAAACACAGTTATTCTTATCCGTTAATACAATAGAATATACGCCATTCGGCAATCCTTTGAAGTCGTATGGAAGTGAGTTAATTATAGGATAAATGTTTCCATTGACCGTTGCTTGTATCGGCAATGTTAGGTGTTCCGTTGATAATAGTGATATGCTGTTATAGTCGGCGTCACTACATATAGCAGGGTTGGGTTTCCATTGCCCCACCGGTTCAGTAAATGGATCTATTGTAAAATCGAGATCTGTCTGACAGCTACTATTACTGCTTTTGACAATAAGTTTATAGGTATTCGGCAAAAGGTTATTGAAATTAATATTTGTTGAAAAAGTTAAACCGTTATCGATAGAATATTGTAGATTTTGTCCTGTAAGAACATTTATCAATACGCTTCCTGTCGGAATGATGCATGTTGGTTGAGTCACTAGCAGCAGTACTTCCGGTTCCTTTTCAAAGTTTATCCTAATGTCGTCAAAAGACGCTAAACAAGGACCATTTCCATCCGGATCTTCTGATGTGAAGGTTAAAATGACGAAACCCTTTGTTAGATCGGCGGTAGAAGGTGTATAAATAGGGGTTAATAAAGTAGCATTATTAAAAGTTCCGGTTCCCGATGAAGTCCAGGTTCCCGTGGAAACGCCTGTCAACTTTCCATTTAATTGTATAGTAGTTGGTTTGCATATAGTTGTATCATTTCCTGCAATAACAGTCACAGCCGTAGTACAGTCACAATCTTTGACCAAAATATTTTGAGATGCCGTGTCTTCGCAATCCTTTGACCCAGCAATATAGGTTATGGTATAGGTGCCCGGAATGCTTGGGTCAAAAGTCGTAATCGGTGTATTTAAGTCGCCATTTAAATAATATTTACCACCGGATGGACTACCACCTGACAAGGTTATAGCCGGGTCTTTGATGCATAAAGTATCAAATGGTGCCAAAGTAACCGTCGGCAAGTCAAATACCTGAATACTTACATTGGCAATAGCATTACAATTACCGGACTGATAGGTGTATCTGAGGTTGAAGTTTCCTATGCCGGCAGAGGTAGGATTAAAAGTATTTCCTGTCACGCCGACACCTGACCAAGTACCTCCACTTGGTAGGGCAGATAGTACAATAGGTTGAGAGGAAATGCACACATCCTGCAAAGAATCCAATTGAATGTTAATAATATTAAACGTTACTATCATGGCATTGGATGCTGATAAACATGGACCATTGCCATCCGGATCACCAGATGTCAATGTCAATGTTACTGTACCGGCGGCTATATCTGCCGGACTAGGGGTGTAATTTGTTATAGCGCTGTTTGGATTAACAAAGGTGCCTGACCCTGAAGTAGTCCATATTGGAGTGGTCGTAACGCTTCCATTGAGTAATATTTGCACATTAGAGCAGATAACTTGATCTGGACCGGCATCAGCAATAGCAGGAGTAGCACAGTTACAATCTTTCACTTTGATATCCTTATTTTCTTTCCAAGTACAAGTACCATCATTGTACGTGTATGTGATAGTCCAAATGCCCGGACCTGCAATAGCCGGATCAAATTGGTTGTTGCTCACACCGGTACCGGAAAATGTGCCGGTTGAAGGATTTGCGGCAAGCGTTATCAATCCATCATTTAGACAAACCGAGTCGGGGAAAGATAAAGTAATTGTTGGTTTGCCAAAAACATGGATTGTATCAGTTGCTTTGCCGGGACAGCTGTTATCAGTGGCATTATAGGTTATTATGTGATCTCCCGGACCTGCCACAGTGGGGTTGAACTGATTGCCTGATACTCCATTGCCTAAAAACGTACCTCCAGCAGGGCTTCCAGTCAAGGTAAGTATAGATCCATTGATGCAGACGTCTGGATTGGGCGTCATGGTGACATTAGGTGTATGGAAGGTTAGTGTTAATTTGTCGGTTACGGCTGTGCATGGGCCGGCGCCATCTGGATCGGCAACCGTCAATGAAAGAATGATGCTACCGGATGCTATATCAGCAGGGCTGGGTGTATAAATAGTAGTGGGGTCATTGATATCGTCAAATGTGCCAGTTCCTGCGGTAAACCACACGGTAGGGCCATTAGCACTTCCAAGGAGATTGGCAAAGTCTCCTGGACAAATGATAAAATTAGGTCCCGCATCTACTATAGGGGGATTATCGCATCCACAGGGCTCCACTTGTACATGGATTGTATCTGTTGTTGTACAGCCATTTCCATCGGTAAAGGAGTAAGTTAATACATGTTGCCCCACGCCAGCAATTACCGGGTTGAATATTCCGCTTGCTACACCCGGTCCACTCCAGTCTCCTCCGGCAGGAGTGGCTTGTAGTGCTATAGGAGGGAAAATGACACAGACACTACCGATAGGTTGTAATTGCAGATTTGCCGGATCAGATACCGGGATTATTACTTGTTGATCAGGTGCTGCAGGACAAGTGTTGGTAGTGTTGATGAAATTGGAAAAGGTTACTGTCATCTGAACCTGACCGGGGTGAAGCGGTACATAAATGGTATTGGTGGCTGCATCATAAGAAGCCGGAACATTCCTATAACATATTTGAAGATTGGTTATATCTGAGTAATTACTAACAGAATAAGTATAATTATCAGCACCGATGGATACCGAAATACTACCACTATATGGCCCAGGGCCCGAAGTGAAATCTATTATCAATGTATTACAACTTTCAGAACAGATAGGAAGGTTTCCTGAAATTGAAAACTCCGGACTATGGTTAAAAGTTATCGTAAATTGATCCGTCAGCTCTGTACAAGGACCAATACCATCCGGATCCGGAACAATCAAAGATATGGTAATCGTTCCTGCATTGTAATCATCTGTACTTGGGGTATAAGTCGTATTTAAATCGGATGGATCACCAAAAGCCCCGTTTCCACTCGTTGTCCAATAATATCCTGTTCCATTCACTACTGAACCGGAAAGAGATATGGCATTGATGTCACACGTAGTAATATTTGCACCTGCTTCAACCATCGTATTGAGTGGGCAAGAACAATTGTTTACAACGACATTGATTGTGGTACTTCCCATACAACCTGAACCATCTGTATAGGTGTATGTCAAAGTATGGGTGCCTTGACCAGCAGTAGCGGGGTCGAATACACCATTAGTTACGCCTTGTCCGGACCATGTTCCACCTACCGGACTCCCGGTGAGTGTAATCGGCGCATCGTCGGTGCAAAGAGGGCCGGCAGGGTCTGCTGTTACAGTTGGATTCGCTAATACGGTAATTGAGGTAATGCTACTGCCTGATAAAACACCTTGACAACCTGTATTATTATCTACTAAATTATTCAATGCAAAGGTGACATTGGTGCCGGAAGGTACCAAAATTGGCGGTATCGTTAAAGTATTTGTAGCAGCATTATAAGCAGGTACATTACCTTGATAACAAATAGTAAAGGTGACAGAGCCATTGATGGCTATTGTTGGTATTGTAAAAGTTATGGGAGAGGTAATGACTAAATCGGCATTGTAATTGCCGCTTCCACCTGTTACACTAAGGACGATACTTTGACATGTATTTTGACAAATATTAATACCTCCCGGAAAATTTAGAACGGGAGTGGCATTGATAGTCAAAATCATTGCATCGCTATCTCCCGTACAAGGGCCTGCTCCGTCCGGGTCAGGTGTGGTAATTGTAAGTGTGACAGTCCCTGCTGCAATATCATTTGTTCCCGGTGTGTAGGTTGTAACCGGATTGCCCGGGTTTGAGAATACGCCATCCCCCGATGTTGTCCATGTACATAGAACGGTATTTGTAAGAATCCCCGCCGTTGTGAAAGTTTGATTGGCACAAATGGCATTATCCGCACCGGCATTCACATTTGGTGGATTAGTACAGCCACATGGAATAACATTAAAGGTTGCACTGGTAGAATTGGTACAGCCATTACCATCTGTATAAGTGTAAGTAACTGAATGCTGTCCAAAAGGGAGAGATGAAGGGTCTATAGTATTGCCTGTAACTCCGGCTCCAGCCCAAGTTCCACCAGGTGGAGTGCCACTTAGTGTATATGGTGGGTCAGAAGGGCAGATATCGGGAATAGGGTTGATAGTGATAGCCGGTAAGTTATTGATTGTAACGGTCAAAGTTGTTGTATTCGCACATTGACCGGGGTTGGGCGTGAAGGTATAAGTTGTAGTGGCATTGGGGTTGAAGGCTGGCGACCAAGAGCCCGTAATACCTTCATTGGAGGTATTTGTCAAAGGATTAGACCCTCCGGCGCATTGGGGAGGGATGGCGTTGAAGGTAGGTGTAGTGATTGGAGTAATGGTGACGGTCAACGTTGTTGTATTCGCACATTGACCGGGGTTGGGTGTGAAGGTATAAGTCGTAGTGGCATTGGGGTTGAAGGCTGGCGACCAAGAGCCCGTAATACCTTCATTGGAAGTGTTAGTCAAAGGATTAGACCCTCCGGCGCATTGAGGAGGGATGGGATTGAAGGTTGGTGTAGTAAGTGGAGTAATGGTGACGGTCAAAGTTGTTGTATTCGCACATTGACCGGTGTTGGGTGTGAAGGTATAAGTTGTAGTGGCATTGGGGTTGAAGGCTGGCGACCAAGAGCCCGTAATACCTTCATTGGAGGTATTTGTCAAAGGATTAGACCCTCCGGTGCATTGGGGAGGGATGGCGTTGAAGGTAGGTGTAGTGAGTGGAGTTATAGTAACGGTCAAAGTTGTTGTAAAAGCACATTGACCGGTGTTGGGTGTGAAGGTATAAGTTGTAGTGGCATTGGGGTTGAAGGCCGGCGACCAAGAGCCCGTAATACCTTCATTGGAAGTGTTTGTCAAAGGATTAGACCCTCCGGCGCATTGGGGAGGGATGGCATTGAAGGTTGGTGTAACAGCCGGAGTAACTTGAATCTGAATGATGGTATCACTGGTACACATTCCCGGTGTTACAGAGTATTGTACATTGTGAAGTCCCGGACCTGCTGTGGTTGGGCTGAATACGCCTGAAGGGCTAACATAAGGACCTCCACTATATGTTCCGCCGGGTGGGCTTACATTCAGTTGGATATCACTGCTTGCTTCACAAATTGGAGACGGATCTGTCAATGAAAATGCTGGAAATTCAAAGCAACTAAGGGATACATTGTCAAAATAAATATACTCATCTGAAGCCCATGTTTGCGTCATGATAGTGACAACGGCATTATTGTATTGACCTTTATTGAGGCATGGTGAATTGTATGTAAATGTATAAGTTGTGGGTGATGTAGCTACTGTAATTCCTACTGTTTCAGTATAGACGATGTTTCCATCTAATTTTAATTCGACATATATGAAGTCCCATTGAGTATTACAACCTCCGACACATCCATTAAAAACGTTACAAGGACAAGTGCCACTCTCATCACATGCCTCCAAATTGTTTCCTCCTGCACCAATCCATTGGTTGGGCGTCCAATAATCCACTGAAAATTTAATTTCTTTACATTGAGAGACATTGATATTGCCTGTTGTCCACCTGGTTGTTCCATCGGAATTATTATCCCTGAATCTTCCTGCATTGACAGATGGTTGTACACCGGTAGTTGGGAAGTTACAAGGCGTATATGTACTATTCCATGGAACACCTTCTGCGCTGGTTCCTGTAGTGGCACCATTAGCTTCATCGAAAATCTCAGTAAACTTAGCCACTTGACCATTTGACATATTCACAATGGTAAGTAGAAAAAAGAAAAGGAATAAATATCTATTTATTTTAAAAGTCATAATACTGTTTACCGATTATTTCAGCTGTAAAATTAATCATTCAATGTTAAATAAAGTCATTCCCTCAAAAATAAAAAAGCAACCGAAATATGTCCGGTTGCTTTCTATTTATCGGAATTTTGACTTATTGGATTTTTACAAATTTACTTAATGTCCATTCCGTTTCTTTATCCGTTTTCCAGCGGATGTAATATACACCACTGCTCAAATCTTCTACGTTGACATATTTACCTTGCGCTACCTGTGATGGATAGACAATCTTATTTTGGCTATTAAAGATAGTATATTCAACGTTGCCGGATGCAGTAGTGCTGAAAAAGAGTGTGCTATTTGTCGGATTAGGGAAAACATATTGTGTGGCGCTATGCTGTTCTGCCACTGACTCATTGTCAATGAAGCCCTGATTTCCATTAGGTTGACGGCTATATCTAACGATAACCTTAGCCACAGCGGGACATCCGTTGCTCAATGTTATGGTTACTACATATAATCCGGCTACCTGTGGTCCGGTAATTCTTACGATAGGATTATGTAAAGTGGAAGTAAATCCATTTGGTCCTGTCCAAGAATATGATATTCCTTGTGAAGAGAACAACTGGAAGCTTCTGTCCTGACTTGATATCGGATTTGGATTCGCAGATGCCCATATTTCACCTTCTATCGGAATCATGGTAACATTGACGGTTAGGAAGGTTTGGCATCCTTCTTTCGAAGTGATGAGAACACCGTACGTCCCTTCTTTGTTCTGATCCATATTGTCTATGACCGGTTCTTGTTCTGTTGAAGTAAAGCCATTTGGACCTGTCCATAAGTAGTAATCACCACCTTCGGCATGTAATTTTACAGTTGTGCCTTGACATACCGGATTCGGTGATGCCCATGCATCGGCATTGATATATCCACCGACTTGAACATACATAGAATCTTTGGCGACACAGCCGGTTTGTCCTTGTAATTCCACCACATAATATCCCGTCATATAAGCCGGAATGGTGTAAATCACAGGATTTTGGTATTCTGAAGCAAAGCCCCAAGGTCCTGACCATGAGAAAGATCCTTCTCCATCGGCAAATAATTGTACCGTTGAGCCTTCACAAGCTTCCACATAAGGTACCGGCATATCCAATGCAGGTAGGTCATGAATAGTAACAACTACTTCACTGGTTGCAGTACATCCATTGGGACTTGTTACAGTCAAATAATATGTACCACTATTTTGAGTAGTGACGTTAGGTATGGTTGGATGCTGTTGCGTGCTGGTAAATCCATTGGGGCCTGACCAGTTGAAATAGCCTATTCCCTTGCCATACAGCTGTAGAGTGGATCCTATACAAGCTGTGCTTACTTCATAAGCAGCTTCTGCATAAGGTGTTCTCAATCCTTCAACTTTAATAGTAAGTGTTTGAGTACAACCATTGTTATTGGAAATGACGACTTGATAGATACCGGATTGGTTATACTGGAAGTTGTTGATAACCGGATTTTGTTGTGTACTGGTAAACCCTTGCGGACCGCTCCACAAATATGAAAGTCCTCCTGTAGCTGAAAGCTGAAGTGTACTTCCTTCACATATAGGATTCGGTGTGGCGCTTATTGTGCCATTTGGTGTTTCATTGACTACCAGATTGACCGTAGTTGTATTGGAACAGCCTTCCGCATTCGTTACGGTTACTGTATAGGTACCGCCTTGACTTACAGAAGAAATAAATCTTCCCGGATTTTGTTTATTACTACTGAATCCATCCGGACCAGACCAAGCATAGGATAAGCCACCTGATGCAGTAAATTGAACCTTGTTGCCTGTACATACAGGATTTGGAGTTACCGATGCAGTTGGTGAAGGGAGAGGGTTGACCGTCACGCTGACGCTACCGGTACCGGTACATCCGGCGGAAGAAGTGACGGTAACACTATATGTGCCGGACTGATTGGTCTGGATATTGGAAATAGTCGGATTTTGGATAGTGCTGGAGAATCCATTCGGCCCTGACCACAAGTAAGAAGCTCCGGCAATAGTTCCAAGGCTAAGCGTGCCGCCCGAACACACCGGATTTGGTGTTGCTGTAACTGTAACTACCGGAACAGGATTGACCGTCACACTGACACTGCCGGTGCCGGTGCATCCTGCGGAAGAAGTGACGGTAACGCTATATGTGCCGGATTGATTGGTCTGGATGTTGGAAATAGTCGGATTTTGGATAGTGCTGGAGAATCCATTCGGTCCTGACCACACGTAAGAAGCTCCTGCAATAGTTCCTAGGCTAAGTGTGCCGCCGGAACACACCGGATTTGGTGTTGCGGTTACTGTAACGACCGGAACAGGATTAACCGTCACACTGACACTACTGGTGCCGGTACATCCGGAGGAAGAAGTTACGGTAACGTTATATGTACCGGACTGATTGGTCTGGATGTTGGAAATAGTCGGGTTTTGTATTGTGCTGGAGAATCCATTCGGCCCTGACCACAGGTAAGAAGCTCCGGCAACAGTTCCAAGGCTAAGTGTACCTCCGGAGCACACCGGATTCGGTGTTGCTGTGGCTGTAACGATTGGTGTCGGGTTGACAATTACAGTAGCGGTAATAGGGGTACCGGAGCATCCATTGGCAGCAGGTGTAATCATGAAAGTAACCGTTTGCGCCGTATTAGTTGTATTGGTAAGAGTTCCGCTGATGTCACCACTGCCGCTTGCAGGTATTCCTGTAACATTACTAGTATTGTCACGTGTCCAGATGTATAATGTTCCGGAGACATTGCCGGTCAATGCAATTGTCGAAATAGGGCCGGAACAAATAGTTTGTGTTACCGGATTAGCTACAACATTTGGTGTTGGATTGACTGTAAGCGTAAAATTAATTGGTGTTGATGGACAACCACCCGGGAAAAACGTTCTAAAAGTAAAATCAAAATTCGGAAATGGGTAGTATCCGAGATTAGCATAAACTTGTCCATTTGGATAAGGGTTGTTAATGGCACCACCAATCGAATTGGTATTATCCGTACTGTGAAAGACCAAATAATAGGTAGTACCGGGTGTTACTGAAATATTTCCCCATGATACATCAACCCAGTTGCCTGGAACGCCCGCTGATGAACCACTTGCTAACATTATGCCACCGTTATTTGGTAAGTTAGTCCATAACGAAATTGTTACTGTACTATTGCCCCCATGACCCGCTAGTAAGAATATTCCGGCACCATTTATTATAGAATTTTGTGGTTTAAAAGATTGAGCCAGATCACCTTGTCCAAAAAGTGCCATATTGACATCAGCATTGGGTTGGTTTTGATCAATATTCAAGTAATGACCTGTTGCCACAATATTAGCTATGACAGGTGTATTGCCATTATTTGTTGCAACAAAGCTGGAAATATCTCCCGTTCCGCTAGCAGCTAACCCTATACTAGGATTATCATTTGTCCAACTTACATAGTCAAAACTTCCCGTAAATTGTATTGCCGAAGTAGTAATTCCATTGCAATAGTGTACACTAGATTCAGGGTCCACGACTGCACTTGTAGGTATATTCACTATAGCCGTTATGGATGTACCGGAACATCCGTTAGCAGTTGGTGTAATCGTGAAGGTTACAGTTTGTGCCGTATTGGTTGTATTAGTAAGAGTTCCACTAATGTCACCGCTGCCGCTTGCCGGAATGCCTGTTACATTACCCGTATTGTCTCGTGTCCAGTTAAATATTGTGCCGGAGACATTACCTGACAAAACAATAGTAGTTATAGCTTCACCGGAACATGCGTCCTGTGTAATTGGTGTGGCTATGGCATCCGGCAAAGGATCTACGGTTACATTGACGCTACCTTGCCCTGTACAGCCTGAAGAATAAGTAATTGTAACAGAATATGTCCCTGCTTGATTGTTTTGAATATTGCTTAAAGCAGGGTTTTTGATGGTACTGGAAAATCCATTCGGTCCTGACCAAAGATATGAATTGGCAGCTTCGACATCTAACTGAACAGACCCACCTATACAAGCTGAATTTGGCGATGCTGTTGGCGTAACTGTATAATATTCTATGACATCTAACACTACGGTAGTTGTATCAGAGGTGCATGCGTTAAATGCGACTAAGGTATATGTTCCTTCTTGATTGAGGGAAGTGATAGAGAGAATAGGTGCTGCGGCAGTAGAATAAAAGCCGTCTGGACCTGTCCATTCATACGAGTCTCCACCGGATGCTCCGAATTGTACACTTGTACCGATACATACCGGATTGGGTGTTGCACTTGCCACTGCGACCGGCTTAGGTATAACAGTGATTTCTATAGAGTCAACCACAGGACTACAGCCCGGCCCACTGGTCACTGATACAAAATATTTCCCTGCAGTCGTTGCAGATGCAGTTATAGATGGTGTTGTTTTGGCTGTAGAGCTAAAGCCATTTGGTCCCGACCATTGATAATAGTTGCCTCCAGTCGTTGTAACATCAAAGTTAAATAGATCTCCTTCGCAAAATGGATTTGTTCCACCTATTAGTTGGATATCCGCTGTTACGTCAACACAATGGTGACACGGCGTACCCATATTATTTGCAGAATAGTTTTCAAATGTCCATTCTGATAAGTCAAAAGTCGGCGTTCCACAATAAATATCGTAATTTCTATGAACTACTTTATTGTCATAATTCCACGATGTATTGGGTGCAGGATCTTCGCCTACAACACCAAATCGATCCACTACGGCATTGTACCCATCGACCAATTCATAAGCGTCATCCCCATTGGAATTGATGTTGGTATTCATAGTGACATTGGCTCCACAATCTGTATAATCCAACGTTGAAGCTGAATTGCTAAATACATACGTATATCCCGGTTGCAATATGGTGCCCGGCCAGACTAAAAATGTATTGCCGATGGTAGTAGAACCATTGCGGTATATATTTAACTTATAATTGGAAATGTCAATAGGATTTGAACTACCGTTAAATATTTCTACATATTTATTATTACCCGATGTTGGATCTATTACTTCAGAAATCAGGACACAAGGAAAGTCAATGATTTCAGTTGAAGCCGTTGTTGTTAAGCTATTATCTGTTGCTGTAAAGGTAAGAATGCCTTGGGTGTTGAAATCCACTATATAATGGTAACATGCATTATTGGGATCAGCTGTTGGTACTCCAATAGTCGTTAAATCAGGATTATCATCCAACGATACAGCAGGAAGTGGATTCTGAGGTGATAGGTTGCCATTTTCATCGACATAGCATACTGTCAGTGTGGACTGTGATCCGGAGTAATAATAAGGATTTACCGGCGGATTAAATGCAAGAGCAAATGCCGGAGAACAGCTTTCAAGTGGACCTTCAGTTTGAGAGAGAGTACAAGCATTGTCGTTAGAAAATGATGCCGATAGTGTAAAAGCTGTGTTATTTGCCGGCAAGTTTTGACTGCTGAAGGTATATGAATTGGAACCATTGACTGATTGAGACGCTAACAAAACATTGTTGACATACAAGTCAATTGTTCCTGTAATGGGCTGCCAAGCATTGGTGTTGACAGTTATATCCGCATCTCTTGTGTCGTCTGTGACCAAGGTCGTTCCCTGATTATTGCAATTACCCAAATATGTAACATCGATACTGCTGATGACACAGCTGCCGATCTGAATATTGGAGCAATCTACCGCTTTCAACTCAATGTTTGACACTTCATATCCACCCGAAGTACCGGATTGACCATTGGCTGTGTATTTTATACCAAACCTTACGGTTGTACCGGATATTCCACTAAAGTCAAACGAGTAATTACCATCCACTGCGGCTGTTCCTAATGATACCCAGGTGGTTGTATTGGGGTCGCCTGAATAGTTAAGCGTATAAAACACTTCTAATGCCGGCCCTGTAAACAATTGATTGAGTGTGAAATTGAACGTATTGAATGGTGCAGCAGTGATACTGTATTGTTGTGATACAAGCCAAGATTCTGTATTTATTGAACAAGATGGACAGAATCCATTGATGGCATAAGTGCCTGAATTACATGTCCAATTATCATTTTCCTCATTCGTAGAAACGGGTACTATCAGCATATTACAATTGTCTGTATAACAACTTGTAGGGGTGTCCCAAATGTCGATGCTGACTTGGGCATCAGTAAGTGTACCGCTACTAGCTTCAAATTCGATGGTTTCATTGGGTGCATTGGGCGTAATAGTGTATGTCACACAGCCTCCGGATGGAGTAAGTGGGGAAGCCGGTGTAATGGTTGCCGGAGTACCTAAGATTTGGTTGAGTGCAATGGGTGTAGTATAGTCAGGTTGTATCTGGTCGGAAGGATCTACTGCGCATACAGTCAATTGGAAAGGTACTCCCGGAAGTCCGTCTGCCGGTGGATTGTCGAATTGAAGGTGGTCAGCCGTAATGGGATTGCCTACGGTAAAGTCCAACTGAAAGTCATCAATACCCGTTGTAGGCCGTGCACCGGATCCGGTGGATGCAGTCAGGGTGACGATGCGTATCCAAACATTGTCGGATTGATTTTCTAATGCTGCCGGTAGGGTAGCGGTAACGGTAACATTGGTATAGGTTGAACCCCCAGTTGTCAATGTAGCAGGGCTTGTAGTGATATTGGTAAATGATGTCGGAGCATTGCCGATTGCATATTGTAATTGCCAAGTAACCGTACGTGCACTGGCTATATCCAATGATTGTAGTTTGAAGCTGACTGATAAAGCCGAAATATTGAGTGTATTGGCCAATTGAAGGACAAAGGCTGCTCCGGGATCACCGAAAGAACCTGTCTGCCTTACGCCTAAGCTTCTATCCGTGGATGCATTCTGCGTGGCAGCATTGGCATTGCTTGGAAGTCCGTCTGCTGAAGCATAATTTTTAAATGATCCGGTTGTATTGTTCCATGCAGTGGGTGCGGTGGTGAGTGTAGCCGTCGTTCCCAAAGCCGAAGCGGTGGCGCCGCTACGTCCAGTCCAACCGGTAGGATATCCGCTTCCTAGATTGTCAAAATTTTCTGTGTAAGGAGAAGTGGATAGGATAACCTGACCATAAAGACCTCCGGTAAGAAATAATAAAAATAATGAAATGTAAAAATTGTGTTGTAAAGTTAAGGACATATTCATTCAAATTAATTTATAAATACAATAACCAGGGATATTTATCTATTATCATAGTTAATAATAGGCATCAAACCTTGTGAAAACATAATGGCAAAGTTAATATTTCAAGTGGATTTTTTTTGACTTTTAAATATATAATTTGAATGAATGTATAGTTGCATGTTATAAGGTAATTTATGATTTTATATTGCATTATAGAGCTTTGTTTTTACAAATAAGCATTAGAAGAGATTTAACCCGAATTCATATTAGAGGTACAATAGTTTCTTTAAGAAATATGAAGCTAACTTTTAGCCAGGTGCATTCAAAATAGTTATGAAATATTCAGTTTTCATAATACTGATATTCAACTTGTTGTGATTTAGTTAGATGTAATTCAGCAATAAAGGTTTTTGAGAATCGTATATTGCTGATTATGAGAGACGCCCCAATGTACACATTGTCTCAATGACTGATGCAATCCATTGATTAGGTGTTGTATATGTATTCTTTGTTTTTATTATGTGATATTTGAATTCAACCCCGAAGGCGGTATATATTTCACCCCTTCAGGGTTTAAATGTACTCATATATTTTCAATGTTATAATCATTTCATCCCTACGGGATTTATTTTTCGTTTATCATTTTTTGGTTTTAATTTTTTTAAATCATTGATTATGTGTTGCAAATCTATTTTATATTTGTATTATGCGATATTTGAATTCAACCCCGAAGGCGGTATATATTTCACCCCTTCAGGGTTTAAATGTACTCATATATTTTCATTGTTATAATCATTTCATCCCTACGGGATTTATTTTTCGTTTATCATTTTTTGGTATTAATTCGTTTTAAACCCGAATTCATATTAAAGGTACAATAGTATCTTTAAGAAATATATTGCTAACTTGGTGCCCTTGCGGAAAGTAAGGCCGAAGAGACAAATGGTGATAAAAATCCCCATCCGAATTCTGGTTGAAATGTATAGTCCGGA